>BLYN01000017.1_pt1 | contig 13427 bp, 24 predicted proteins | sample 7848601 | NCBI WGS metagenome assembly BLYN01 (sample SAMD00058756, study PRJDB5105) | groundwater metagenome | biome: groundwater biome; feature: underground water body; material: groundwater | place: Japan:Gifu, Mizunami | collected 2014-06-26 | depth 300 m m
GCTGCCGGGATTACGACAGTGATTTTGTTTTTCACAATTTTATTCTCCTTTACCAGCAAAGACCCGCATATTCAATACCTTTTCTTGGAGCAAGCATATGCCTGCCATCGATTATAAGTTTATTATTCATAACATCAAATTCTTCATCAAGCGATCTGAACTCATCCCATTCAGTAATTATCAGACAAGCATCAGCACCGCGCAGAGCATCTGCTGCCGAGATGTAATATTCAATGCTGCTGAATAGCTTCTTCATATTCTCGTTTGCCATCGGGTCATAAGCTGAAACCCTAGCTCCACTATCGAGAAGTTCCTTTATCACCAGTATAGACCTTGATTCCCTTATATCATCGGTATCGTTCTTAAAAGCCAGTCCCAGCACTGCTATTTTTTTCCCTTTCAGGTTCCCAAGCTTATTTTTCAGCAGCTTCACCATCCTTGCCGGCTGTTTTTCGTTTATCTCGATTACTGATTTTAGAAGTACTGGTTCGTATCCGATCTCTTTAGCCTTGCCTATAAGTGCTTTCACATCTTTTGGGAAGCACGAACCCCCGAAACCGGCCCCTGAGTTGAGAAAATGCGCCCCTATCCTGAAATCCTTGCCCACAGCAGCCATGACCTCATAGGTATCGATACCGAGCAGTTTGCAAATATTTCCAACTTCATTAGCAAACGATATCTTGGTCGCAAGAAACGCATTGTTTGCATACTTTATCATCTCGGCGGTGCGCGGGTTCGTCCTTGTTACTTCGCAGTTAAGACCGCTGTAAAGGGAGGCGACTATATCCCCTGATTTTTTATCAAGCGAACCCACCACTATCTTGTCCGGGTGCATGAAATCATAAACTGCTTTACCTTCTCGCAAAAATTCCGGATTCATGGCAATCCCGAACTCCCCAGGACGTTTTCCCGAGTGTTGCACTATGATAGGGAGAACCACTTTTTCCGTAGTTTCCGGCACAACAGTGCTTTTTACCACAATAACATGGTAGTCTTTTCTTCTTCGCAACGACTCGCCAAGCCTTGCGCTTGCAGCCTTTACGATGCCGAGGTCGATATTGCCTTCGGCATCAGAGGGAGCCCCTACGCATATAAATGATACATCGGCGTTCTTTACTGCAAGCTCGTAATCGGATGTTGCACTCAGGCTCTTCCCGGCATGTTTTTTCAAAAGCTCGGAAAGCCCTTCTTCATAAATCGGCGGGATTCCGGCGTTTATCTGCTCTATTTTTGATTCATCAATATCGACACAGATCACGTCGTGCCCGAGTTCGGCAAAACATGCGGCGCTGACTGTGCCTACATATCCTGTCCCGATTATGGATATTTTCATAAGTTCGTCCTTTATGGGTTCTTTAGCAATATATGAGTTTCTGGTCGAAGTTCAGGAGAGCTTAATCACTGAGTCTGTCTCATTCTTCAAATTCCTTATTTCTCTTCTTCTCAGCAAAAACAACCTGCTGGCTTCGCTCCCAGCAGCGCCTCTCCCTGCTTCAGCAGGCGCACATGCAAAACACCATCGGAGACGGCGCTGTTTTTATTTGAAAAACGAACTGATAATTTTATCTCTTAATTCGTCGTGAAGCATTTTGGTTTCTCCTTTCTGATTGAACACGAAAACCGGATAAATCGTATCCGTATCCGTGTGATCCGTGGCATCTGTGTTCCATCGTTTTTTGATGGCTCTGTTATTTTGTGCGTGGTGGTTGCATGGGGATTGCGGAGGCGTCAGGAATGTTTATAAGACTCAAGTCCAGTCTATTATTCCTGCCCCCGCTGCCCCACCTTACTGTTGATCCCAGGCCCCTCTTGCTGACATTGAGTACAAATTATCAGATAACATTATAAATACGTAAATGCAAAATACGAACTATGAGATTCAAAGTCATCATTGAAGAAGGTGAAGATGGCTGGTATGTAGTTGAAGTGCCAGCACTTCCTGGCTGTATTTCACAGGGTAAGACAAAAAAAGAAGCACTTGAGAATATAAAAGAAGCCATAGAACTCTACCTTGAGCCAGAAGACGATTTACCCTTCGTAATTGCAGGACAACTTGCAGAGGTAACTGTTTGAAGTTACCTGTTGTTTCTGGAAAAGAAGCATTAAGGGCCTTAGAACGGGCTGGATTTGTAGTGGTAAGGCAGCGCGGAAGCCATGTCAGGATTAAAAAAGTTACTTCTGAAACTGTTATTAAAATAACCATCCCCATTCATGAGACCTTAGACAGAGGAACGCTTAAGGGCATACTCAGAAACGCGGGTCTGACTGTAGACGAATTTGTTGGCTTATTATAGATTATTTTCGCGGACATTGTTGGTACTATCAGGCGGGTCTGGACTTTTGTAATACGAAGATGCGACAGGATGTTCATATAGTATCCAAGAGGTCTTTCCCTGTCCGATGATATGTTCTTGATCATGCCGCACTGAATGCAGTAGGGATGTGATTTTAATCCTTTTTTTGTAATTTTGCCAGGACTACGAATTGTTATCATTATGTATAAATCCTTTGCATTTACAGTCTGCGATTGCCTTGAAATTTCAGCATAGCTTTCCCTGATATCCCCTATCAGCGCCTGTTCGAACTTGGGCTCCAGTTCTTTATTGGATATCCTGATTATAGTCTCTGCCATATCCCTAATCCGGGTCGGTCTGCCTGTGCCTATGTTAAATACTTCCCCGATCGCGCTTCTTTTTTCCATTATATCAGATACGGCTTCCACAACATCCTCAATATACACAAAATCCCTGGTCTGGTTCCCGTCCTCCCTGGTCTGGTTCCCGTCCCCGAAAATAACAGGATTCTGGTCATTCCTTATCCTTTCAATAAACTCCGTAATCACACCTGAATAGGGATTGTTTGGATTTTGGCGGGGGCTGAAAATATTGAAAGGGCGTAAACAAACCGTCGGAAGCTCGTAAAGGCGGTAGTAAAGCCTCGTATATTTTTCTCCGGTAAGTTTGCTCAGCCCGTAAGGTGAAAGTGGGTTGGCGGGATGTTCTTCATTGATCGGAAGGGTTATTGGGTCGCCATATACTGCGGCTGAACTGATATATATGAAACGCTCGATGTCCGATCTTCTGGCTGCCTCAAGAAGGTTTAACGTTCCATTGATATTGTTATCTGCATCATAGACCGGGTCTTCTATTGACTTATTGACAGTCGTCTGGGCTGCTGTGTGAATTATTGTATTCGCTTTACTGGCAAGCTCATTAACGGTCTTCTGGTTGCGTATGTCTCCCCTGATTATTTTAATTTTTGAGGGTAATTTTATATTATTTAAACTGTTAGAAAAGTTGTCTATGATAGTAACTTCATTGTGCTCTGAAAGCCGCTCACATAAATATGAACCTACCTGTCCCAGTCCTCCTGTTATCAGTATCTTCATTTGTGTCACTTAGCTTAAAATATCCTTAAAGTACTTTACTATTTCAATCCCATAATCTCTTTCAAGCTTTGTTTCAAGGGAATTTCCACTAAATAGATGTCTCCCTCTTGCATTATAAAGTGTCCTCGAAGTTAAGAAAAGCTTCATCAAAAACTGCAGTTTACACCGCACAACCGTCACGTCAGTTGACGCCGTACACACGTATGCCAGCGCACGGGCATACGTGGATGCGTCCTCAAGGGGTGCAAGCCTGATATGACATAAACTTTAAGCAGCAACAGATTCTGCAACATTTATTCTTGCAATGATAAAATCTTCTTCTTCAGGTATCTTCTCTTCTTCTTCTTTTAGAGCCAATATGTGTGCTTCGATTGCCTCCTTTACATTTTTCATTGTTTCTTCAACCGTCTCACCCTGTGAATAGCAGCCGGGCAAAGATGGAACTTCGGCCCAATAACCTCCTTCTTCGGCTTTATAAACTAATACTGTGTATTCCATTCAATCACCTTTTATCAGCATCTCAACTTCCAGAATGAACTTTTCTGCGCGTGAAAGGGCATTTTCAGCTTCAGTCCTGGAGATTGACCCGACAGTATCATAGACCGCTGTATGTCTTTTCCTTCTCATCCGATCAAAGGATATTACATCTTCTTCCTTTAAGAAGAGCCGGGCAAACCTGACTGCTGAAACATGTCCTGAATCCGAGGATGGGCGGTATCCTTTTGAAAACATAAGGGCACGGACCGATTGAAGTATTGAATTGTATGCAATAGAAAAAGCCCAGTCACAATTTTCATCAAGCATATTCCTTGCAATATTCAAATCGCGTCTTGCCAGGTCAAGTGAGTCATTTACCTTTTTCCTGTCAATCGGCAGTCTCTTTATGATTCCAGATCTTTCAAGTTCGTCAATGCTCACTCAGATCACCTATCAGCAATACTCTTTTCTCATTGAGTACATTCTTTATAAAAGGATCATTATTCCTTATCCTCTGACTGAACTCAGCAGGGGTAAAAATAACATAGTTTATCTCGCGGCAGAGCTCTTTTTCGAGTTTTTCTATGCAACGTATAAGTTCATCTTCATGCACTTGCCCGATTATGAAGAGATCAATGTCGCTTTTACCTCCAGCACTTCCACTGGCAAATGATCCATAGATAAATGCTGTTTCAATCCTGCCAAGCCTGGTTAGATTCTCGGAAAGAGTCCTGCCAACCCCCCCGGTTTTCAGGATGATATTTGTTAATTCTATATATATCGGCATTTTTTTATTTATTGTATAATATTTTAAATTTCCTTTTTTTTCACTTAAAAGCAAGCCGATATCTTCCAGATTCTGGAGCTCTCTTCTGATCGCATTCGTGTTCTCGCCTGTCTTCCTTGCGATTTCCCTGACATACAACTCAGTTTCCGGGTTAAGGAGAAAAAGGGTCAGAAGCTTCACCCTCGTTTTCGAGGTGAACAGTTTTTCAAGCATCGAATACAAATTGTACTCAATCGTATAAAAATATTACTCATTTACTTTGCTCACGATTTCCCGATACCACCTCAAATACTCCTCTCCCTGGTTCTCAAGGTCCACAAAAAAACTTCGAAAATTTATTAGCAAAACTACAGCCGCGATTACTGACAAAGTACGAATTACGAAAAATGCACTATAAACTATAATACTTATCAGGCTCATCCCCCTCACTAATCCTTTTAATTGCAGCCCCTCCAAATCCCCCATCTGTCACAAGGCCGATGATGCTGAAATATGTAATGAACAGGAAATACGCACCCAGAACACCCGCACCCACTGCATGCGCAAAATACATCGTGCTTAAAAAACCGATGAAAGTAAATGCAATCTGCCAGACAAGCGACACTATACTCTGCCGCCGTATTGGCTCGATGGACATGATGCGTGAGAAGAAGGTATTTAGTTTGAACATGTTTTGCCGGTAAACCAGAAAGAATGATTTTTCATTATTGTAATGATTTTGTCTTATATCATATAATCCGGTAAATAAATTATGCTTTTTTCGTTGTATGGGGTTCGTATCGTGCACCGGGACTTTAAAAATATGATATTGATGTAATCAAATCTGCGTTTATCTGCGTGCATCTGCGGTTTGTTTTCGTTTTTGGTTATATCGGTTTCGCAAGAAAAGGCGGAACTACGAAAATCTGTGATGCAGTTCGTATTACCTCGTTCGAAGATAATTGCTACAAGATCACGATAGAGCTTCAACAGGCGTTTCATTCATGGATTTCATCGTAATTTTAGTTGTCACCGCTATGAATTCGCTCGCATCCAGTATCTCCATAAGTACAGGTTTTCCCTTTTTACTAAAGTGGACAATAATAGGTCCAACTTCCTCAGCATAATCTATAGGTTCATCACTTACTTCATACATGAGAATATCTTGCTCACGATTATAACTGATTTTCATATCTTTCTCTCCTTGCTGGATAAAATGTAATTATCTTGATAATATTATTCTCATTTTCGAATATAACTCTTATCACATGGGTATCATCAACTGAACCTTGAACAATAAACCGATCTTTTCTTCCTTTGCTTTTGGTCTCAGGGTTTTTAATGATATCTCTAACTTTTTTTTCACTAACTTCAAATCCATGTCGTTTCAAGATTTTGAACTTGACCTTAGCATGATCTGTAAATATTATTTTCATATTCTATAGACCTTGTTTCTCTGATGTATCAATTGAAATAAATTGATTCCAATAGTCAATTTATATACCACTCCATTTTGATTATATTAATATATAACATCCATATATTGAAATTTCATCGCATATATATTAGCAATATAATGTTTTCTTCTCCCTCACTGATGCGCTTGGTTGCCACACCACAATACCGCCGTCCGTCATAAGACCTATGATGCCAAGATATGCCAGGAACAGGAAATACGCACCCAGAACACCTGCACCCACCGCACGCGCAAAATACATCGTACGCAAAAATCCGATGAAAGTAAATGCAATCTGCCAGACAAGCGACACTATACTCTGCCGCCGGATTGGCTCGATGGACATGATGCGTGAAAAGAAGGTATTTAGTTTGAACATGTTTTTATAAGTAAACTTGATTTTCGGTTTTTTATCTGTGTAAGCGAAGATCTTACCGCGCTTGTTATGGCATCCTGAAATGTTTTATATGTCCTGTCCACGCCGATCTTGTACTGCCTGGACAGGTGTTCGACTTTGATCATGGGGTGGGACATTTATGAATTGTACTCCTCGTATGAAAAATGTATTTTCGTTGTTATCGTTTTTATGTTTATTGGTTGTGTGGGTTTATGCTCTGTTGGCTGCATGGGTTCGTATCGTGCGCCGGGAGTTTAATATTTAATGAGTTATAAATGTAAGGCGCAAGACGGATGATCAACCACGGAGGACACAGAGAGCACAGAGCGTTGTTGTTTTTCTCTGTGTCCTCTGTAAAACTTTTAGAAAGTTTTATCAAAACGTAACAGGTCTCTGTGGTTTTTCGAGCCAATTATCAGGAAGCTGCGCGGGGATTGCGGAGGCGTCGATAAAAATATAATTTTTATGATGTAATAATTTTAAATGAAATATGGACTTCAAAGGATTTTCAGAAAGCGCAACATTAAATATGCGTGTATGCGAATAATCTTATGCCAAGACTTCACTGAGACTTAATTCACCTGCTGCTACTGAATGAACAAGCAAAGCGGACTCATGGAATTTTTTCATAATTTTATCAATTTTTTTAGAGATGGCAGGAGTATAATAGGCTTCACCACATTCTTCACAGATATATGCGGAAACATCTTTTATAGTAAGCACTTCTTTTCCCACTTTCACCATGAACTCAGTCTTTCCTTTAACAAGCCTGCCTTTACAAAAACTGCACTTATCAGGTTTCATTTTCAATCTCTCCTTATTCTATAATCAACCCATTTATCTTTATCTGGAATATAAGCAGTTATTACTCTGGCGTGATCTTCGCATTGAGCTATTACTACATGGCATGGTCTTCCCATTGTAAACCCCAGCAACAAAGCTGTTGGACACGGTTCATCATCGGGATAATTTTCAATTATTTCCCAATATGCTATAATGCTTCTTATATCGTCTGTAGATATATTCCTCTGAAACATTCTTATTCTGGCATGATTTGAAATAATGAATGCATCTTTCAAAAACAATTCTTTGATTTCATTATGATCAAAGCCCATATTTCCTCTCTCTTTGTATTCAGACATATTTCCAGAATTAATCGGCAATTATATCATATATCCTGTTTATGTAATTAAAACCATGCAATAAATTACCTGCACTCATACCCTTATCTTATATACAAAGCATTTTCCAGTTGTATCAATCCACACCCACCCCCTTTTTGCTAAAATTCAGCACCCTCCTTTCTATCAGATAAGACAACTCTCTTCAGTTGCACATCTTCCCCAGGCACTTCTTCATCCCCAGGATCGAGCCGTTATGATAGATGTCCTCCCTGCCTGTAAGCTCGGCGTGGAAACCCATGCCCACTTCGAGGAGGCTTGCCCCAGCGCCTGTCTTTGAAGAGTTCGAATTATTTTAACTTACATTTTCAATAGCATCCACTATTAGCGCCATTCCTCTTATCACATACATAAAAGTATCAATTCAGAAATGGTACTATAAAGCCACTATAATTTCATTTTCGGATAAGCTTGAATATTTTTTTACAATCTTGACAAAAAGCTGTTCCTGCAAAAATGATGAAATGGAAAAAGCATCATCAAAGTCGCCGAGGTCCTCCATCTCCTTTGCTATCAGGCGGGTCTGGACTTTCGTGATGCCAAGATGCGACAGGATGTTCATATAGTATCCAGGAGGTCTTGCCCTGTCGGAGGATATGTTCTTAACCATACCGCACTGGAGACAGTAAGGATGCGATTTTAATCCCTTTAGATGTCCCCTGACTTCATAGGGGAGCCAGACTTTCTGGATGTTCCCACATAATTCATGATTACAAGGCATCTACTCCTCCATTGTTTTTATGAAGTTCTATCTTTGGAATTTTATGCACCGGACTGACTATTATCTTTTGTATATACATAAATCTTCTTCATGCCATTTCAAAATATGTTCGCCGTCCTGGAAGGTCTTGTACGTCCTGTCCACGCCGATCTTGTACTGCCTGGACAGGTGTTGCACTTTGAGCATGGGGTGGGAAGTTTAGGCATTGGCGACTTCCACCTTAAAGACCTCGGTGTATGAACGGGCTTGCTCCTGTGTGACTTCAAGAACCAATTGAATTGCTTCTTTAATATTTTCTAAAGCGTCGTCTCTTGTTTCCCTTCACTTATAGCAGCGGGAATTTCAAAACATTGGGCAGTATATCCTCCTTCATCAGATTCTTCGAGTTTTATTGTGAATTGCATGTTTTATAATTGGTTTTTTAGTTATTTAAATGATATGCATTTTTATATTCACTCAATAACTTACGAATAATAGCGATGCTTCTTGACGCATGCCCGTATCCGTAATCGCTGATATAGAAACAGATGTTCATGGCTCACTTTTTCGGATATTAATCTGCTCCCCACCATCTATTTGGAAACTTCTTTTTGATTATTTCATCAGAAGTTCCAATCATTTGGCTCTTATATCCCCATCAACCATCATCTTCACCAGTTCCTCAAATCCAACTTTAGCCTCCCACCCCAGCTTCTCTTTAGCTTTTGAAGGATCCCCCATCAATATATCCACCTCTGTCGGTCTGAAATAATGCGCATCGATCTCTATCAAAACATCTCCGTTCGCAGCGTTAACTCCTTTTTCATTTACACCTGTTCCCTGCCACTCAATATCGATCCCGATCTCCCGAAACGCAAGCTCGGCAAACTCCCTCACAGAATGCGTCTCCCCTGTTGCAACCACATAATCATCCGGCTCGTCCTGCTGGAGCATCAGCCACATCGATTCCACATAATCCCCGGCAAATCCCCAGTCGCGCTTTGCATCAAGATTTCCCAGATATAATTTTTCCTGCAATCCCTTTTCTAATAAATATTTGGGTTTATATCCCAGGATTTTCCGAGCCTTTGTAATATCAGCATAGCTTTCCCCGATATCTCCTTTCTGGGGTGATGCGAACTGAGGCTTTAGCTTTTTATTGGATATACACAAAATCCCTTGTCTGGTTTCCATCCCCGAAGATTACAGGATTCCGGTCATTCCTTATCCTTTCAATGAACTTCGTAATCACCCCTGAATAAGAACTCTCTGGATTCTGCCGGGGGCTGAAAATATTGAAAGGGCGTAAACAAACCGTCGGAAGCTCGTAGAGATTGTAGTAAAGCCTCGCATATTTCTCGCCTGTAAGTTTGCTCAAGCCGTAAGGTGAAAGCGGGTTGGTGGGATGTTCTTCATTGATCGGAAGGGTTATCGGGTCGCCATATACCGCGGCTGAACTGATATATATGAAACGCCCGATGTCCGATCTTCTGGCTGCCTCAAGAAGGTTTAACGTTCCATTGATGTTGTTATCTGCATCATAGACCGGGTCTTCTATTGACTTACTGACACTTGTCTGGGCTGCTGTATGAATTATTGTATTCGCTTTACTGGCAAGCTCATTAACTATTTTTGGGTCGCGTATGTCTCCTTTTATTATCTTAATATTTGAAGGAAATTTTATATTATTTAAACTGTTAGAAAAATTATCCAGAATAGTAATCTCGTTATTTTCTGAAAGCCGCTCTGCTAAATATGAACCTACCTGTCCCATACCACCGGTTACCAGAATCTTCAAGTCATTCACTCAAGCTCCAGCCCATATTTTGTTCGCATGAGCATGGTAATGTACTCAAACACAAATCTCGCTTTTTCCAGAGCTTCTCTTGCATCTTTTTCTCCGAATGCTTCAAAAGGAGATACCACTTTTCCTTCTCTGATAAATGGATACCTTGTAATATTCCATTTGCCTATGAACCATTCTAAAATATCAAAAATTTTGTACAATTGGTCTTTGACATCACTTTCTTTTTCTGGCTTTAAAATAAAAATTGTAAATAAGTCAGAAATGTCATGGTCTCTAACGAATACTTCCTCCATTTCCATGATTCCTTTAACAGCCTTTTCAGCGCTTTGTTGTGCATGGAATACAGCATAAGAATACGCGTCCTCTTTATACGCATCCTCTGCTCTTAACAGATCTTGCCTGGCAGTTTTCCAGAAGGCTACAGCGAAATCCTTGAACTTATCTCTCGCAAATCCCATATTTTATTTTTTTCACAATATTTTATATTGGTTTTTCTCAGTTCATTTATGAAATTTTTAAATTGTTCCTTAAAAAAACCATCTCGATCATGCAATATTTTAATTCCGAGAATAAAAGAACAGAACAGAGGAGAAAAGCTCTTAAAATTATCTATTACGTCCCTCTCGGTCATAGATACAGTATCTATTTTTTTATTAAATTTAAAAATAACATCCTTTCTTATCGTTTTCATCAAATGGTCCGAAATTTTCTCATTCACCACTATCAAAAAATCCATGTCCGAACTTGAAGTCGCAGTCCCCTTGGGAAAGGATCCAAAAGATACTATACTTACCAGATTTTCCCCCAATTCTTTTTTACATGCATCAATGAAATATTCAATTATTTCGTTTTCAGGATTTTTCATTTCTCAAGACACCTCTTTCTCTTAAATCCTGATATACTGCATGGGATTTGTCCATAAATAACTATCTGCGCATTTGCAAGTTCCTTCATATTCCCTCATTCCACCCCCCAAAGCATCCCTTAAATACTTCATCGTTTCCCTCAACCCCTCTTCCAGCGAAACCCTCGGCTCCCATCCAGGCAGCCTCGTCGCTTTCGTAATATCCGCATAACTTTCCCTGATATCCCCTATCTGCGCCGGCGCGAACTCAGGTTCCAGTTTTTTATTGGAAATCTTGATCATAATTTCAGCTAACTCCTTTATTCGAGTAGGTTTGCCAGTTCCTATATTAAAGACATCTCCAACCGCTTTCTTGTTCTCCATGATATTATAGTTTTCCTCATAACAATCGATAAAATATTGACCTCAGATGACGCATATACTATGCAGCTAATCTGCGTTCATCTGCGTTTATCTGCGGTTGATAGCATAAATAAACAGCGAACTTTGCGCCCTTTGCGGTGTTCTGCGATGGAGGCTGCATGGGGTTTTACGAAACGCCGCCACTGTTGAAACATATAATCTAAGTAATCAGTTCTATCAAAATAATAGTACTATCTCTCTGCAAGCTTTTCAAGAATTTTTTCAAGGCGCTGGTTATGTCCATCCATTTTGATTAAATGTTCTTTCATCCACTGATTGTGCTCATTCTGTGTATATATATAAGAATCAAATTTCAAGTTCAAGCTGTCCATTCCTTTGTTGATATTAGGAAGACTTTCCATTCCTTTGCTGATATTAGGAAGTTCTGAAGTGCCGCTCACTATTTGTTTGAGCAGATCATTTCCTGTATCCAGCTTTCGGCCAATATCCGCAAAATCATCTGTTGAAAGCCTCAGAAATCTCTGAGGCAGATATATTTGAAAAGGTATTTCTTGTTTCACAATCTTATCGATTACCGCGCCCTTCTCTGCCCCTTTGACTTCCAGTTGCTCAAGAAATTCTGCAATTACCCCATTCTCACAGCAGCATACCATTTTGACGCTGCGATCAGTGTCATTAAAAGCAAAGCCCCTCATGTCAAAAAACCTTGCAATATCCTCCACAAGAGCTCTAAAACCAATATCCTGGACTTTTCCTGTAACCATTATGTTGTAGCATTTTTGAGTGGTTGCATAATGCTAAAGGATGGTATATTAAGTTTTCCAGGGTACTCCAATAGGTACGGCGCCGGGTTACACCCAGACCCACGGAAGCGCTGCTTATCAGCAGTCAATGGTTGTTCTGGTGTCTTGACGGCAAACCTTCAGCGCTGCGGCGCTTCAGCCCTGACGGGTGCTCATAATTGACGCTATACGTTCGTTCGCTACGGCTCACACATTTTCCTAAGAAAATGTCGTATAGCTCAGCAATTATACGCAGTTTGCTTGCACGATGCAGGGGCTTACGCCTTCGCTCTGCTCAGGTGCGCTTCGCTTACCCCTGCGAGATAGAAAGCGGGCAGGGCTCTGGGAGTCATCACGATATGCACTTCTACTGTCACCTTCAACAAAGGGGAGCGCCCCACAGCTACAGCATTACCAGGCAATCCAGGGACTTCAATAAGTAGCGTTGGGCTATGCCCAGACCCGGCGGATGCGCCGCCAATGGCAGGGATGCGTTGAGTTATCCGCTAATTTATTGGTTGCAGCCAATCACTTCCTGGTAAACAACATCTCAGGTAATATCCAGAACCCAAAAATAGCCAGGATCACAACTAATCCGGCGCCTTGGTGCCCTGTCCAAATAAGGAATCCACCTACAAAGATAGCAGGAATCATTAGAAACCAGAGTGTGGGCAGCTTCATAACAACTCCTGTATAGTATCCGTTTGTGTAGGGCGCGAGAGGTTCTCTCTATACACTGCGATTTCCCTGTGCATATCAGGGTGCGCCATCATGATAGAGAACATATCATCGTGGAGATATTCTCCTGCATCAAGGAAGGCAATTATCTGACTACGTCTATGCAACCAGTATAACTTCCGCATAACCAAGAACACCGGTAGCCCGATGGCTGCAACAGCGAACTTATTGTTATTAGTACCTGGTTTGAGGTCGATACCAGTAAGAGATGAGTACAACCAGAGCGTCGGAATAGCGAATATAATACTCATAAAAAGTGTGTCCACCCAGCGTTTGCCATTGTACCCGAAGACGTTGTCGAGCCATCTATACACACAGCCTAGCTTCTTGGTGGGCTTTACCGCTGCGCATTGGACTTTCTTGCGAACATCTGCCCTTTCAAGGTTCGGCACAATATTTAGATTATCAGGTAGTGTCCTATAAATTGTGACCTGTCTGTATTAATTGAACTTGTTGTTTGGGCTGATGAAATAGTATTCATCAAGGAGGAAGGAACACGGATGACAC
>BLYN01000054.1_pt2 | contig 13309 bp, 15 predicted proteins | sample 7848601 | NCBI WGS metagenome assembly BLYN01 (sample SAMD00058756, study PRJDB5105) | groundwater metagenome | biome: groundwater biome; feature: underground water body; material: groundwater | place: Japan:Gifu, Mizunami | collected 2014-06-26 | depth 300 m m
TTACAGCCTTGAGATCCCGAAAGATTTCAGGAGCACCTCTCGATTAATCCTGCCGCTTGTAAAGCTCTTGGCACTGTTAAGCTCGTTTATTGTGATTTCAGCGGGAGCAAAAACACCGGCATCAACCTTGAAGAAATCGAAGCCAGCCTCCTTGAAAGTTGTGAAGAAGGGTTTTCCATAGGAGGAAGAGGTTTCTGAAGGCACTTTAGTTATCAGTTCTTTTACCTTCTCGACATCATACTTCACGTTATAATATGTTTTTCCACAGTATATTATGCAATCGTTGGTCGAGCCCATGCATTTCGTACTATCTCCCACGATAGGGGAAATAGGAGCGATGCCATATCCGCTTTTTATGGTGTTGATATCGAATCCTATGGATTCCATTTTATGGATGCCCGTCTCAACAATCCGGGCAGATATCTGCACAGAACCAGCTATGGAAGCTGTGGGAGCTACCACAATATGAAGATTGCGCGCATCTATGTTGCAGTCTTTTGCTATTTTATCAGTGACCTCCTCGGACGGGAGCTTATCAGATTCCAGTACGAGCACTGCATGGTCAAAGGAGTCCTTGTAGTTGATCTCTGCATAGAGCTTCTTTGGATTCAGGGAGAGAGCGCGAGCCGGACCAGAACCCATGGCAAAGTATTTCCCAACGCTGATACGCCATCCAGCGTATTGTGAACCCATGCACGCAACTATCGGGTGGTCGGTGTTAACTCTGATGGCAGGAACCATAATACCATCCAGGTCAAATGCGACATACTTGATATCAGCCAGGTCAGCAAGGCATATCCTTGACAGATACATCCCAGCTTCGTAGCCACCCTCGACGTTCACCCCTGCATCCACGACCGTTGCCCCGTTTTTATATCCATGTACTTCTACATTTAACTTATTTGCTCTGTCAAGCATCTCGTTGAATGCACAGAGCCCGGTTTCATTTACACTTATCATATTTGATTCTCCAAAATCATGTTTTGATATTCTTAATACATAAATCTGGTTATTTTGTTCGGTTATGCCAGTTCATGGCTGACTCTGTGCTCTCGGTGGTTTTTCAAACCATAAAATAATAAAAAGTCCCATATTAAAATCAGTAATGTACGTTAAAACAGGAGCTAGATCTTTTTAACATTCTTGGATTGACAGGATGGGCAGCTTATCTTTTTTCCTAACCCCTTGAATGTTGTCTTGCAGTCCATGCATCTGTACTGGATCGCTGTTATATCATCGGGGTCTATGTCAACACTGACTGACGTATCTGCGAAACACATGGTTTCACCTCGTTTAAGTTAATGATTTTTTATGTAATTAATCCTTTGGTCAGAAAAAAAAATTTATTTTATGATAGATAACATAGACACCAGGGGAATCGAAGAGAATAATAGCAATGGGAGTAAAGAGATAATCGGCGACGGCATAATAAATGAAATGACCTCCAGCGATGCATAAAGGCGACCGGTCTTCCCGTAGGGATGATGCCGCTTCCGGGAAAGGTCATTACCGAAGTGGAAGCGCTGACGCTTCTGGGAGCTGAGGAGATCTTCGAGCTCGTGGAGAAGGTTAAAGAGAAAAAAGGCGAGATGTAAGGTGCTATCTTTTTAAACTTATTCTTCTGGCGTTTCTTTCTCTTTCCTGCTCCTCTTCTGTGCTTTCGCGCCAGCCTGCGCTGCGAACACGTTCAACAGGTCAGTCAGTTTCTCATACTGCGCTGTCTCGATATGCGAATACCGCAGCGGTTTCTCGTGTTTTCGCGTATCTTTTTTAAGCCTTTTATATAACTCATCAGAGCGCGAGGTGAGCTTTTCATCAGTCGTACCCTCGATGAGCATCACACCTGTGGCGCCATATTCAAAAGCGGCATTCACAACATCAGCATCCAGAACATGAATTGAGGGCAGGCTTACGAATCTAACGAGCGAAGAATATTGTCTCCTGTTCACGCCCGCGATATCAGCAGCTTCATAGGCATACGGGTCGATGAACACCGCTACGCCCGGCGCTTCACCCAGCATGGCTTTTAGCAGGGCTTTCATCTGGTTGCGTGTGAAATTCCTTATCTCGATGCCCTTTATCGGGCATGCGGGCACGCAGATGCCGCATCCAGTGCACGCCAGAGGCGATAGCACAGCTTTCCCGCCCTCAACTGACAGGGCATTATATGGACATGCTTTCACACAGTCTCCGCACCCGTTGCACTCAAGTATCATGGGTTTTTCGGGCGGGATGAGTATCATTCCTTTCCCGAGGAACTTCGAGACCTTATGAGCCGCACTTATGCCCTCTGTCACTGAATCATGAATGTCTTTGGGACCCAGCACGCAGCCCGCCGCAAATGCAGCCCGGTTCAGCGTATCAACAGGGTCGAGCTTGACGTGCTTTTCCTCGATGAACCCATCATCTCCCAGCGGCACGCCGAGGTTATCAGCAAGTTCTTTTGTGCCAGCAGAGGGGATAAGTGCAGGGCATAATACTACCATGTCAAATATTTCGCGCCCTTTCCTGCCAAGGTTCGTGTCCTCGTACTGCACCATGAGCGTGCCGTCCTGCTTCGGGATTATCTCTGCAACTTTCCCGCGCACGTAATTGACGCCCTTTTCCTGCGTGTGGTGGTAGAACTCTTCAAAACGCCGCCCCGCTGAGCGCATGTCAATATAAAATATCCATGCTTCAGCTTCGGCTTTCATCTTTTTCACAAGCTGAGCCTGCTTCTGCGAGTAAATGCAGCAAACCTTTGAGCAGTGTTTTCTCCCTTTTCCTGTGAAATCCCTGCTCCCGGCGCACAGCACGAAAGCCACGCGGTCGGGGAACGACCCGTCCACCTTCTGCAGCCTCATTCCGGTTTTGCTCTTTGCAGAGAGCATATCCTCAAATTCAACTGCTGTGAGGAGATTGGGCGCCGGATAATTGTACTCTTCGATAAAGGAGGGGTCTATGGGTTCAAATCCGGTAGCTATCGCAACAGCGCCCACAGAAATCGTACTGTTCTCTTCCTTTGCTTCAAGGTTCACGGCATCGCGGGGGCAGATTTTCACGCAGGCGCCGCAATGATCGCATTTTGACATGTCTATCATGTACGCCTGCGGGACTGCCTGGGCAAAAGGCAGGAATATGGCGCCTGTTGGGCATTTCCTTGCGCATGCTCCGCATGATATGCATTTGCCTATATCAACGTAGCGCGGGCTGTGCTTGAGAGTTATTGAGTAATCTCCCGGGCTTCCTTTCACGGCAGCCACTTCCGTCTGCGTGAGCATTGTTATGCCAGGGTGGTTGTGCACAGCCACCATCTTCGGCGTGAGTATGCACTGTGAGCAGTCCATTGTTGGAAAGGTCTTGGAAAGCCCTATCATATGCCCTCCCAGATAAGGCTGCTTTTCGATCAGAATAACTTCATGGTCATCAGCGATTTCGAGGGCTGTGGTAATCCCTGCTATCCCTCCTCCAACAACAAGCGTCCTGTCAACAAGTTTTTTCTCAAGCGGCACAAGCGGCTCGATGGAATCCATGCGGGCGACAGCGCCTTTTATAAGCCCTCTGACCTTTGAATTTACGCTGTCCTTTCCCTCTTTATCATGAACCCAGCTTGCCTGTTCTCTTATGTTCGTTATCTCGAGCAGGTTAGGATTAACACCTGCGTCTTTCGCCATCCCCCTGAAGGTCTCAAGATGAAGCTTGGGTGAGCATGAACCGATTACGACCCGGTCAACTTTTCCCTTCTCGATATCGTTTTTTATTTTCTCCTGCCCTGCGCTGCTGCACAGGTAGTCCTGGATGTTCACAACAACGTTTTCACCTTTCAGGCTGTCTGCAACAGACGGCAGGTCCACAACATCGCTTATGTTCCCTCCGCATCTGCACAGGTACACACCAAGTTTCTTGGGTACAGCTTCGGTCTTAGTCGCTGTTCCCTTCTGGACCGGCTCATTTACAGGGGTCGATTCATTCTCAGCCATGCTACCTCCCCGCCTTCGTGATGAATTTATCTGTCGTGACAAGATGCTTATCAAGACCGAGTTCTTGTGGAGCAAATCCCATGGCAATGCCAATGAGCTGCGTGAAATAGATGATCGGCATATCTATCTTGATGTTAAATTTTGCCTCAACCGCTTTTTGTTTGGCATCAAGCTGGAGATGGCACATAGGGCACGTCACTACCATGCAGTCAGCCCCGGATTCTTTTGCCATCACAAGCAAATCTCTGGCAAGCTCAAGCGCCAGGTCTTTATTGGTTATCAGTATCGGGCCGCCGCAGCATTTTGTCTTGTAATAGTACTTCACGACTTGCGCTCCAAAAGTCGATATGAGTTCATCCAGCGACTTCGGGTTCTCAGGGCTGTCGAATTTGTTTTCCGGGCGCGTGAGCAGGCAGCCGTAATAGGGCACTGCTTTTATCTTGAGCGGGTGCTTTACATGTTCAGCCAGTTTGGGGAAACCCATGTCTCTGACTATCACTTCAAGAAGATGCTTCGGTTTCGTGTTACCATCATATTTAGTGGCAAGCGCTCCATTGACCCTGTTTTTGAGAGAAGTATCTTCAAGCGCGGCGTTCGCACGCATCAGGTTCGAGTAACAGAGGTTGCACGGGGTGGCGACATCAAGACCTTTTCCCGCCGCCAGTGTCCTTGCCGACAGCGCGACCCGTGTTGTCATGTCGTCCACGTGCAGGGCGCCGCAGCAGTTCCAGTTCTTTATTTCTTCAAGCTCAATGCCAAGACGCTTGAAAACCGCCTCAACAGAAATGCGGTAATCCACTGCCGTGCCGTGCTGCGCGCATCCGGGATAATAAGAATACTTCATTCTTTTGTTTCCTCAGCAACGGTTTTTTCTCCGAGTTTGAAAATAGCGTCCAGTTCGCGCGCATCATCCATTTTATCAATAGATAGCGGCAGTTTTCCTTTTGATATGAGAGCAAGACCGAAGGGAGCCTGCTTTATCATTCCAGGCTCGGAAATACTGTATTTTGAAATGAGGAGGAATTCAGACGCCCTCCCGTTTTTCTTTACAACATCCGCAAAAACATTATCGAACTTTGCGTTCCTGTTCTTTATGCCTTCTGACATAGCTATGGGCTTTAACGTCTCCATGAGTTCGGTGGGGCGTATTCCCCTGGGACAGCGCACAGAGCACGAGAAGCAAGTTGTGCATATCCAGATCGTGTTACTGTTCAGCACTTCCTTCTTTAGACCGAGCTGTATCATCCTCACAAGCTCCCGCGGCGTGTGATCCATCTCATGGCTGACAGGGCATGAGCCCGCGCATATCCCGCACTGCATGCATGTGGGGATATTCTTGCCGCCTGGTGTTTTCATGATCAGGTCTCTAAAAGCATTGTCTTTTGACTCTGTAACTATGTTCTCTTTTTGCATACTTATCACGCAAAGAGCCGATTAAAAGGCTTTCTTTTTAACTAATCATGATATCTCTTATAAAAAGATAATCGTTAACAGGTATGCGACCGAAATGTTTAATAAAACAGAGATTCCCGTATAGCATATGAGCATCGAACCAATAATCCTGTTCCTGGCAGTACTGGCTGTGATCGCGGTATATTACGTTCTGAAAACTGCAAAATATCTGATCGTGAATACCATCATGGGTCTTATCATGCTTGCAGCGAGCAACGTAGTTTTCAATCTTGGGATCCCCTATTCTGCCACCGCACTGCTGGTGTGCGCGCTCGGCGGGATACCAGGAGCCATCCTTGTGATACTGCTCCATGTACTTGGCATTGCGTTCCTGTAATATCAGAACCAAGCTTTTTTACAGCTTCAGTAAATCAGAAAGATAATATTATCATAGCGCATAACTGGATGATATGAAAATCGTAGTATCGGTAGGCGGTTCAGTGCTTGCACGCGCGTTAAGCCCGGAAAAGTTCAGAAGTTATGCATCAGCGTTGAAGGACATATCAAAAAAGAACACTATATTCATCGTAACAGGGGGTGGAAAAGCAGCGCGCGATTATATTGGTGCTGCCAGGGAACTGGGTGCGGACGAAGCGACATGCGATTTTATAGGCATAGAGGTAACGCGGCTCAATGCCAGGCTTCTTATCGCCGCGCTCGGGGATGATGCGTACTATGAGCCTCCCATGAACTATAAGGAAGCAAAGAACGCAAGCCTCTCAGGTAAAATAGTGGTCATGGGCGGGGTGACGCCTGGACAGACTACTGATGCTGTTTCTGCAGTGCTTGCAGAATACACAGGTGCAGACCTGCTTATCAATGCCACTGCGATCGACGGCGTTTACACGAGCGACCCGAAAAAGAACAGGGATGCAAAGAAATTCGACTCAATGACTCCGCAGCAGCTTATCGAGGTAGTGATGAAGACCGAGATGGTGGCGGGAGCTAACTCCCCTGTGGATTTGCTTGCCGCGAAGATCATCGAGCGAAGCAATATAAAGACGATAGTGTTGAACGGGGAAGACCCAGGAAATATCGTGGATGCTGTGAGCGGAAAGCATAAAGGGACTGTGATAGAGAAATAATTTCACATCCGATACGGGCTCAAATATCTTATAAAATATGTCTTAATGTGCTGATCCCTGTATCCAGCGCTGTCTTGAGAATATCGAACGGATTAGCGATGTGCAGGTATGGGACAAGTAAGAATGGTATCACCACGAAAGTCCCGACCATGCTCCCGACATTGGCAAGGGCTGCCACGAGTATAATGCGAAAGAGCTTATTGTCCATCATTTCTGTCATTGTTTGAGGTTTGTATACGTTCAATTTGCCCTTTTCCTCTTCCACAATGAATTCAAAGGTTTTCCCGTTCTCAGATGCCAGGTTAACGGTCCCCTTATTTTCATTCATCTTCAAAAATACCTGTTTCCTTTCTGCAGAGACGCGAATGGTCTTACCATCATCGGTTTTCTCAATATTCGCATTATCAAGCCATTCGTCATTGTGCTTCTTCTTCAAAAGTTCTATGACCCTGCCACTGTCCTTTCCAGGGATTTCATTCCAGTTGAACAGGTATTCATTTTTCAATATCTTTTTGAAATCCTCTGTCGTAGGGGGATGAAAGTGAGCTTCCACAATACCTGCCAGCCAGCCTATTGCTAAAAAGGGATGCAAGAACCCGACCCATGCAAGACCAAAAGCGGTTAAAGCCGAAAGAGGGTGCCCTCTGGCAAGAAGAACGCCAATCGCTGAAAATACCCCCTGGGCAATAAATAAATAAAGCAGCGCAGTCAGGAGCTCTGTTAAAGAGACTTTGTCCTGATATAAAAGAAGCGCTATTATTCCCACAACCATTGCTATGACAGCAACAGCCGCAACCTTAAACCAGCTAAAACGCTTCTTCGGCAGCTTCATCATTTCTTCAATCTGGGGGATGGAGTCAGGGTTATTAAGATACTTCTGGATGCCTTCGCGGTGTCCAGCCCCAATAACAGCCACAACAGTCCCTTCTTTTGAGATATCAAGCAGGTTTTTTGCCATTATGGCATTCCTTTCATCCAGCAGGACAGAGGCAGCAGTCGGGGCCATCTTCCTTAACTCACCTATCAGCTGCGTGACCACGTCCTCATCAGTCACCGTATCTATATCGATATCCTTGGTGCCAAAACCCATTGTTCCACCCGCAAGAGAGCCAAAAAGCTTCAGTTTCTCAAAGAAAGACATCTTATTCCAGAAACGCCCCAGGGTTACCTGGATATCCCTGTCAATAAGTGCAACCCTTGCGCCAGAGCTCTCAGCAAGTTCGATGGCTGACAGCATCTCAGTTCCTGGTTTGACCCCTGTATCAGCGCCTATTTTTTTCTGGATGTAAGCAAGAAGCCAGTGCAGTAAAAATTGGTAGAATCTCCCCCCGCTGAGTATCTCCCTGATGTTGATATCTTTGACCTCATCTTCCCCTTTCAGAGCCCTGTACCTTGCCCTGTCAAGTTCAACAGCCACTATGTCAGGTCTTTCTCTTTCGATTACCTCATTTACTTCTGCCACGCTCTTGTCCGAGACATGGGCGGTCCCAACCAGGATGATCCTGGACTTAAGGGGAGCTATCGGGTTCCTGAAATTGAGATTACAGCTTAATTCGTACGTTCCATCATTCATATTATTCCAGTAATTGCACAGCCCGCAAAACATCTGTTCGCGATACAATGCCGATCATTTTTTTATCCTTTTTGACTAATATCCGCCCGATGCTGTTCCTGGTCAGGAGTTTTAAGACTGTTACTGCATCATCATCTTCTCTGGCAGTTATTAGCTCTTTAGTCATTATCTGCGAAACCTTAACGTTTTTTCTATCTTCCTTAATGACTTTCTGCACGTCTGTAAAGGTCACTATGCCTTTTACATTAGAGCCATCCATGACAGGATAGCCCATATGTTTGTATTTGAACATAATATCCACGAGTTCTTCAACAGTGGTTTCGGGACTTACAGTTCGAACTTCTTTTGACATTATAGCCTTTACCTTCACGCCTTCGAGTATGACGCTGACCTGCGTGGATTTCTCTTCTTCTGAGGCGCCGATGTATATAAAGAATGCGATGAGCGTAAGCCAGATGATGCCGGAAAACAGCCCGAAAATACCCATGAATATGGCGAACATCTTGCCAATACCTGCTGCAACCTGCGTGGCTTTGATGTACGACATCCTGCCTGCAAGCCATGCCCTGAGCACCCTGCCGCCGTCCAGGGGAAATGCGGGTATCAGGTTGAAGATGCACAGAGCTATATTTAAGTACCCTATCAGCCAGACAAGCCGCATATAGGGGCTATCTTGAAACAACAATTCCTGCCTGGAGATTTCATGGATTATTAATAGTACAGAACCGATCAGAAGACTGACAGCAGGACCCGCAGCTGCCATCTTAAACTCTGTCTTTGGGTCTTTTGGTATCTCTTCCATTGAAGCAGCACCTCCTAAGAGAAAAAGAGTTATATTGTTGATATTGGTTCCGTGCTTTTTGGCGACGTAAGAATGACCAAGTTCATGCAAAAGTACACATGTGAAAACAAGAACAGATGCCGCCATTCCCAGTGAGTATCGAAGCAGTTCTGGTTCCACATCACTGAAACCGCCAAATTGCGGCTCGCTGCGGGCAAAAATCAAAGCAAATACCGGCAAAATAAGAAGAAATGTAATGTGCAGCCTGATCGGGATGCCCATTATTTTTCCTATCTGTATTGAAGTTTTCATCAGTTCCTCCACAGGTTATTTAAATATCCATGTAAATAAAGGTTAAATCGTATAGACTTTATGGCGAAAAGAATATAAGAAGGCATTTTGATTAATATAAGAATTCATTTAATAAGTTGAGAAAATATGGAAAATACTCAAAACGATGCAAATAACCAGGATATTCTTGGCGGGTTAGAGATCACTTCAACCAAAGATATCGAAGTCCCCAAGAAGTTAATAGAACAGGTCATAGGTCAGGAGCATGCAGTAGAGGTCGTCAAGAAGGCGGCGAACCAGCGAAGGCATGTAATGATGCTCGGGATCCCGGGTACTGGCAAATCCATGCTTGCAAAAGCGATGGCTGAACTGCTCCCAAAAGAAGAATTGCAGGACGTCCTCATATACCATAACCCGGACGACTCGAATAATCCCAAAATACGCATTGTCCCTGCCGGGAAAGGTAAAGAGATAAGCGATGCGCATAAGATGGAAGCCCAGAAGAGAGCGCAGGCAAGGAATATGTTCGTAATGCTTCTTGTGTTTGGCATTATCGCATATTCATATATCGTGGGGCTGCTCCTCATGGGGATAATAGCGGCGGTATTGATTGCTATACTGATGCGCCAGTTCATGCCTAAAGAGACTGCCTTTATTCCCAAGCTCCTTGTTTCTAATGTCGGAAAAGAGATAGCGCCTTATATCGATGCCACCGGAGCGCATGCAGGCGCTCTTCTTGGCGATGTGCGCCACGACCCCTTCCAGTCGGGCGGACTTGAGACGCCTGCGCACGACCGTGTGGAGAGCGGTGCCATACATAAGGCGCACAAGGGCGTTCTGTTCATAGACGAAATAAATGCGCTGCGCATCGAATCACAGCAGAACCTGCTCACAGCGCTGCAGGAGAAGGAGTTCGCTATCACAGGACAGTCCGAGCGCTCAAGCGGAGCGATGGTAAAGACAGACCCGGTGCCATGCGATTTCATCATGATAGCGGCAGGGAACCTTGACGCTCTCAAAGGGATGCACCCGGCACTGCGCTCGCGCGTCAAAGGGTACGGCTATGAGGTATACATGAGCGATACCATCGAAGATACCCCGCAGAACAGGCAGAAACTTGTTCGTTTCGTTGCCCAGGAAGTCGTAAGGGATGGAAAGATACCCCATTTTGACCGCAGTGCGGTTGAAGAGATCATCCGCGAGGCAAGGCGCAGGGCTGGCATGAAAGGCCATCTGACGCTAAAGCTGCGCGACCTGGGGGGGCTTGTGCGCGTGGCGGGAGACATTGCGCACGGTGAGAAGGCAGAGCTTACAACCGCACAACATGTATTGAAGGCAAAGAGCATTGCTCGCTCAGTCGAACAGCAGCTTGCGCACCAGTACCTTGAGAGAAGGAAGGATTACAAGCTTTTCGTGAAAGAGGGCGCCCAGATAGGCAGGGTAAACGGTCTTGCAGTAATGGGCGAGGATTCAGGCATAGTGCTTCCGATCATGGCAGAGGTCACACCCACGCAGTCCAGGGAAGAGGGACATATCATTGCTACGGGTATGCTTAAGAACATAGCAAAAGAAGCGGTGCAGAACGTTTCCGCGCTTATCAAGAAGTCGACGGGTAAGGACATATCCGGCATGGACGTCCATATTCAATTCTTAGGCACTCATGAAGGGGTGGAAGGCGATTCAGCAAGCATTTCAATTGCTACGGCTGTCCTCTCCGCGATACAGGGGATACCAGTGGACCAGAGCGTTGCGATGACAGGGTCATTGTCAGTCCGGGGCGATGTGCTGCCTGTGGGCGGAGTCACGTACAAGATAGAAGCTGCGGCGCTGGCGGGCATAAAGACTGTCATAATCCCAAGATCGAATCTTGGCGACGTTCTCATTGAGGATGAATATAAGGATATCATAAAAATAATCCCTGTGACAAATATTGAAGAGGTTCTGGAATACAGCCTTGTGGGAAGGGAAAAAGAAGGTTTTATCGCAACACTTAAAAAACTTGCATTAAGGACCAGATTCAATATCGTCCTGCCTGAAACCAAACCTGTTACGGTGCTGTGATATACACATGGATTTTTACGACATCCGTACTATACGGAGTTCCAGCACAACGATTTTGCTTGATAACGGCGAGATACGCGAGATATCAAATAATTTCTCAAGCGGCGCGGCTGTGCGCGCCCTTGACGGAGGCTCGTGGGGATTCGTTTCTGTGGATGATTCAGATTCTCTTGATCATGCTCTTATCTCTGCCAGAAAGCTTGCAAAAGCTGCAAAAAACAAGTTCCCCCGCGAGAATATAACGCTTGCACCAGTGGAAAAGCCGCGTTTGCATGATCTTCCAGAGGTCAGAGAATGTGCTGATGATGTTTCTATTGAAGATAAAGTGAAATTACTTGTTGAAATCGAAAAAAGCGCCCGCATTGATGGAATTTCTAGCACGAACGCTGTGTATTCCGAGTCGCACGTGATAGTGGGCTATTCAAGTTCTGAAGGGCTGAACTGCGAATATACCCTGAACAGGATAGGCTTTGCCATAAGCGCCATCGCCCAATCTGGCGGAAACTACCAGATCGGAAGGGAAAGCAAGTTCGGGATAATGGGTTTTGAGATCTTTAAAAAACATGATGCATTTGAGCTTGCCAGGAAGGCGGGAATTACCGCGGTCGAACTGCTCTCTGCAAAGACGCCAAAAGCAGGCACTTACCCTGTGATACTCGACCCTGAACTGGCTGGTGTTTTTATCCATGAAGCCGTGGGTCATGCCGCGGAGGCAGACCATGTGATAGAGGGAAATTCCATCCTTGAGGGAAAAATAGGCGAGCAGATCGCAGCACCATGTATTACAGTGTATGACGACCCTTCGCTCCACGAATTCGGGTATTATCCATGCGATGATGAGGGTGCGGAGTCAAAAAGGACTGTGCTGATCCAGGATGGCATGCTCAAGTCCTTCCTCCACTCACGCGAGAGTGCCGGCAAACTGGGCGGCAGCAGCAGGAATGCCCGCGCGCAGGGTTACTCCAGACCTGTAATCAGGATGAGCAATACCTTCATAGCGCCTGATGGGACGAAGTTCGAGGAGATGCTTGAAGAAATAAAGGACGGGATATACCTCATAGGATCGCGCGGAGGTCAGGTGAATCCGGGCGAAGGGGTTTTCCAGTTCAATGCAGAGCGGGGGTTTATAGTGAAGAACGGAGAACTCTCAACGCCGCTGCGGGATGTGTCATTGTCCGGGCATACTCTTGAGATACTTAACAGCGTTGCCATGGTGGGGAACGACCTGCAAATGAATTCAGGCAGGTGCGGGAAATCTGGGCAGCTTGTGCCTGTGAGCGATGGCGCGCCGCATGTGCTGGTGAGGAGGGCGGTGGTGGGAGGGGCGGGGTGAGAATATACTTAAATATGTGAATTCACATATAAACATATATGACCAATGTAACACTTTCGATACCGAATGAAGTGTATGCGAAAATGAAGACGCACAAAGAGATAAGGTGGAGCGAGGTCGTCAGAAGAGCCATAAATGATTTTAGAGGTAAGCTGGAGGAGAAAGGCTTTGATATAACCACCAAAGATCTTCTTGAAGAGCTTGGTGATGATTTTAGAAAGACCCTGAGTGAGCTGGATTTTGAGAAAGCGGATAAAAGGGTATGAAAAGATGAGGGAGGCAGAGTGGAAGAGAGTCTCTACGACACAAGCTGGCTGATAGATGCATACAGGGAAAATGAGAAAGTAGAGGGTTACACAACCATACTGAATCTGATAGAGTTCCCAAAGGCGATGGAGTTCAATCTTCACGTTCTGTTCCCTGCAAAGTCGGATTACAATCTGGCTTTGATGATTTCAACCCAACTTCTAAAAGCAGGCAAACCGATACCTGCGGTGGATTCGGTAATTGCGACAGTTGCTTTGAATAATAAATTGAAGGCAGAGCAGCTTGTGCCTGTGAGCGACGAGCGCCGTATGTGATGGTGAGAAAGGCGATGGTGGGAGGGAGCGGGTGAAAATGTATAAGCATTTTCTAATTTTACTTATTAATTAGACAATAAGTTTTTATACTGGCGAATCCAGCTATAACTCATGGCTAAGGCGGAGTATAAACTACCAACATGGGTGGAAAACAGATATTCGATATTGTGGGATGCATTCGGCGACACCCGAT
>BLYN01000034.1_pt2 | contig 13225 bp, 16 predicted proteins | sample 7848601 | NCBI WGS metagenome assembly BLYN01 (sample SAMD00058756, study PRJDB5105) | groundwater metagenome | biome: groundwater biome; feature: underground water body; material: groundwater | place: Japan:Gifu, Mizunami | collected 2014-06-26 | depth 300 m m
ACCTTTTTTTTGGTAGCCTCCAAAACCAACAGATTTAATAACTATATAAGGCATTTCACATCTGTTTTATAGACAGGGATCACGATGATAGATTATATTATAAAAGACATAAACCTCGCAGAAGAAGGAAAACAGCGAATCGAATGGGCGCGCAGGCACATGCCTGTCCTTCAGAAAATAAAAGAACAATTCGAGAAGGAAAAACCGCTTAAAGGCGTCAATGTAGTGGCATGCCTTCATGTCACGGTCGAAACTGCCAATCTTATCTATACCCTGAAAGCAGGAGGCGCGAATATCGCGCTCACGGCCTCAAATCCCCTGAGCACACAGGACGATGTGGCTGCTGCACTTGCTTCTGAAGGGATAAAGACTTATGCGATAAAGGGTGAGAACGAGAAGCAGTACTATGAATGCCTTGAAGAGGCACTCAAGATAAAACCGCACGTTACACTTGACGACGGCGCAGACACCATAGCGCTTGTCCACTCAAAGCACAGGGAACTCATGAAAGACATCTTAGGCGGATGCGAGGAGACCACCACGGGTGTAATAAGGCTTCGTGCAATGGCAGCAGAGGGGGCGCTGAAATACCCGGTCCTTGCCGTGAACGATGCAGAGACAAAGATGATGTTCGATAACCGCTACGGCACAGGGCAGAGCACCTTACACGGGATAATGAACGCAACCAATATCCTGTTCGCAGGAAAAACAGTCGTTGTGTCGGGCTACGGGTGGTGCGGGCGCGGTGTGGCATCACGGGCGCGGGGACTTGGCGGCAACGTTGTTGTTGTCGAGGTCGAGCCGCGAAAGGCGCTTGAAGCTGTCATGGACGGCTTCAGGGTCATGCCAATGAGGGAAGCGGCAAAGGTCGGTGACCTTTTCATAACAGTGACTGGCGACATCTCTGTCATCCGCGAGGAGCATTTCAAGGTGATGAAAGACCAGGCAATAGTATGCAATTCGGGGCATTTCAACGTGGAGATAGATATCCCGGCGCTTACGAAAATGTCAAAGAAGGTCAACCAGATAAAGAACGATGTGCAGGAGTACGTCATGAAAGACGGACGAAGGATCTACCTCCTTGCAGAGGGCAGGCTCGTGAACCTTGCCAGTGCCTTTGGCCACCCGCCAGAGGTCATGGATATGAGCTTTGCCAACCAGGCGCTGGCTGTAAAGTACATAGCGGAAAAGGGGAAGACGCTTGAGAACCAGGTGTACAGGGTTCCGGCGGATATAGACAGCCGCGTAGCAAAACTCAAGCTTGAGGCTATGGGCATCGAGATAGAGACACTGACAGAAGAGCAGGATAAGTACCTGCATTCCTGGGAAATGGGAACATAATGCAGCTTCAAGTCAAGGCAGTTAAGAATTATTTAACTGCGCTGTACGGAAAGGCAAAAGTAACAGGCATCAGCGAACTTGGAGGTATGCCCGTCGAGGTCGAGGAAGGCATCAAGGGGTTCGGATACGGCAAGCCCTACCTCATAGATTTCGAGGCAGGCGGGAAAAAACGATCAGTTGTGCTCTCATCCATGAGAGTGCAGAAGGGCTTCGGACACGACCATTTCTCTGACAGGGCGCAGATACTGATATGGCAGAACTCGGTGTTTAATAACCTGCCGGGGCACGTGAAGTCGCTGGACGTTGGGTATTTTACCCAAAAAGGGGAGCTTTATTCAGCAGGAAAGGCTGATGAATACTTTATTTTAATGGAAAAGATAGAGGGGACGGAGTATTTCCTCGATCTTGAGAGGATAAAAAAGGATGGAAAACTCACGTCCCTTGATATCGAACGGACGCAAGCACTGTCCACCTATCTTGCAGAGATACACACGAACAGACACGACGACCGCGAACTGTACCTTCGAAAGCTCAGGGATATAGTGGGGCACGGGGAATGCATCATGGGATTGACAGATAGCTACCCGGACGATCTTGATTTCGTAAGCTGGGGCGACCTTTGCGAGATAGAGAAAAAATGCGTGGACTGGCGATATAAGATAAAAGGACGTACTCACCGACTGTGCATGACCCACGGCGATTTCCATCCATGGAACATCATGTTCCGCAAGGGTGCGGATTTCACGGTGCTTGACCGAAGCCGCGGGGAATGGGGCGAGGCAGCAGATGACGTTTCATCCATAACGATGAATTACCTGTTCTACTCATTGCAGAAATATGGGGAGCTTGCAGGACCGTTCCTGGAGATGTATGAGCTCTTCTTTGATAACTACCTTGAAAGGACTGGCGACAGGGAACTTCTGGAAGTTATACAGCCATTCTATGTGTTCAGGAGCCTTGTGGTAGCAAGCCCGATATGGTATCCGAATCTTGAGCCATGCGTCAGGAAGAAGCTTTTTAATTTTATCAATAATATCCTGGACAGTGAAGTGTTCGATTACCAGGACGTTAATTCATACCTGTAGGGGAAAAATGGCTTTCGCAGTCTGGTTCACGGGTCTTCCGGGAAGCGGGAAAACAGCAATTGCATCTCGCGCGGCGGCACAACTAGCGAAAGAGGGCATAAGGGTAAAGATACTCCAGCTTGATGAGATACGGCGCGTCCTTACTCCGAACCCCAGATATACGGATGAAGAGAGGGATATCGTGTATGCTTCGCTTGCTTACATGGCAAAACTGCTGACAGAGGCTGACGTCAATGTTTTTATCGATGCGACCGCGAACAGGAGAAGATACCGCGACGCAGCACGAAGCATCATCCCGCGCTTTGCCGAAGCGTATATCAGATGCCCGCTTGAGGTATGCATGGAGCGCGAAGCCCACAGGAAAGCTGCATTTTCGCCAAAGGGCATCTACAAGAAATCAACACAAGATGACGCTAATGTGCCGGGCGTCAATGTTCCTTATGAGGAACCGCTGAGCCCGGAGATAGTGATAGACAGCGATAAAATGAAGCCTTATGAGTGCGCAAAAAAAGCAGCGGATGCGATCATAGCCCGGTTTGGAGTTGCACATGGAAATTGAAACACTTGTTAATATCGGAATTGAAATCAGGGATGTGATCCGCGCACTTTTGAGAGATAACGCGGATTACGCGGAAATGCTTGTGCAGCGCCCCAAGGATATAACGCGCAAGATGGATATGGCTGCAGAGCATGCACTTGATGCTGCACTTGCGAAGCGCGGTCTGTCAGCAAGGATAATTTCCGAGGAACTCGGTGACCGCATCGTTGGCGAGCATCCAGAGTTCATGCTCGTTTTCGACCCTATTGACGGTTCTACGAACGCCGCGTGCGGTATCCCGTTCTTCTGCACGTCACTGGCTTATACTGAAAAAACCGACATCGCGGCGTTCGGGGATATCACTATGGCAGTGATATGTGATATTACAAATAATACCTATTGCGCAGAAAGAGGCAAAGGCGCGCTCCTTAACGGAAAGCGGATAACTGGCAGGAAACGCGGCGCACGCCCAAAGCCAGTAGTATCAGTCTATTCATACGGTGTTCCGCAAGTTCCGGCAGGTCTGATCGAACTTGAAAAATCCATCGTTGTCAGGGCGCTGGGCAGCATAGCCCTTGATATGTGCTATGTCGCGGACGGTACGCTGGACGGGGTTATTGATACGAGGGGGCTTGTGAGCGGCTATGATATCATGGCTTCTGCTCTGATTTTGAAAGAGGCGGGCGGGATATTAACGGATTTACAGGGGAAGCTCATATCCTACGACGTGAAGGCTACTGGGATGTCAATAATCGGCACGAAGAACAGGGAATTACATGACAGGATTGTGAAAACGCTGGCTGGGTTTGACATTGCGAACTGTAATGACGTCATAGTTCATGGGCAATATTTTTTATCAAAGGGATGAACATCATCAGCCCTTAGTAAACTTTATTAATGAGTTTGTTTATATCAGGTTTTAATGAAAGCCTTGAACGGGGATTTATTTTAAAATGAGCATATTATATCTATTATGGCTTATAGAAACTATTAAATACTAATATGTCAAAAAAAATTTTTTGGAGGATGAATCTTGAAGTATTGTGTTGATTGCAGATACTTCACAACAAAAGTAAAAGGAAGCAATAGAGAGCAGTACGATGGCTCCTGCACACTCATAAAGAAAAACGTGTATGAGACCAATCGTGGATGCAAAGACTTCATAGAAGAGCGCTTATAGGCATCCATGCAACCAGGCCAGCTTCTGGCAATTGCTGTTTTTGTATTTACTTACGCACTGATAGTTCTGAAACCGAAAAGGCTCAACGAAGCTCATGCCGCCCTGATAGGCGCGGCGCTAACAATCGTTTTTCTGCTGAAACCCACCCATGTACTGGAAGCGTTAGGCATCTCAACGCCAGATATGCCCGTGCCATTTGTGACCACCTGGAACGTGGTCATTATACTTGCGACACTCATGGTCATCTCAACGCTTCTTGATGATTACGGGTTCTTCGAATACTGCGCATACAGGGCGATACATGCTTCAAAAAACAGTGGTGAGCAACTTTTTTTAAATACATTCCTCGTGGTCTCGCTCATATCGCTGTTCGCAGGTAATGATGTTGTAATTCTTACTACTACTCCCATAATTCTTATATTCTGCAGGAACGCCAGGATCGACCCCAAACCCTTTATGTACGTCTCATTCTTTGCTGCTAACACATTCTCAATGCCGCTGTATATCGGTAATCTCACAAATATCATGATTGGCGACAGCTTCAGACTTGATTATTTCGGATTCACGGGATACATGCTTCTTCCCACCCTTGCGGCAGGTCTTTTGAACTATTATCTATTGAAGCGCATTTTCAGGAAGCATATACCCGCGAGCTTTGATACGAATGATAATGGCAGGGTTCAGATCAAGAACAGATCGCTTGTCGCTCTTGGCGTCGGTGTGCTTGCTGCGGTTATTGTACTCGGGGGAGTTGCTAATTATTATGAAATACCAATATCAGCCCTGACCCTTGCAGGTGCAGTTATCCTGATACTTTTCGAGCGCCGACCGCTTCACCGGTTAAAGCGGGTCTCATGGAACGTGGTGATGTTCGTTATCGGGCTTTTCATAGTGGTAAAAGGTCTTGAGGTGAGCGGGTTCGCTGAATATGCGGGAGAGGTTTTGTTTGGAAATTTAAGCGAAAATATCCTGGCAGCCACTTTCCTGGTTTCGCTTATATCTGCTTTCATGTGCAATCTCGTCAATAACATACCCATGACAGCCATGATGCTCTCCATTCTCCAGCATCCCGGTCTCACTCCAGACATGAATACAGCGATGGCATATTCACTTGTAATAGGCTCCAACCTGGGCGCCAATTTCACTACCTTCGGCGCTCTTGCTGGCATCCTGTGGCTTGAGAGCGCGAAAAAATACGGCTGGAACACGACTATGACTGATTTCCTGAAGATAGGGCTGTTCGTGACACCGTTTGCGATACTGGTGTCAAGCATCGTGCTGGCGCTTGAGATATTGCTGTTCTGAAGCAGGCATTAACAGCAAACTGATACGAACACATACGAACTCTGCCAGCATGGATTAATATCAGCTTAGACCATAAATGATATATTCCTTGACCCGGTATTACAGCAATAAATAGTAAATACCAAAGTGCGGCTGTGGTCCAGCGGCTATGACAGGGGCTTCCCAACAACCTTTTGCAAGCAAAAGCTTGACCAAAAGAAGGGAAATAGCCTCTAACCCGGGTTCGATTCCCGGCAGCCGCACTACTTACTGAGAGAAAGAATATTTATGGATAGGTGGCATTAAGCATGAAAATATTTTGTTATATGTCTAAAATTCCAAATTTGAATAATCTCTGCAACATGAGGATTATCTCGATCTTTGGGACGATCGGCGCATTGGTGCAGGAGAGGACTGGTACCAAGGAATTCAGAAAGCTATGAGTGCGGTGTCAATCGCTATCAATTCAGAATTCATCCGCAGTAAAGAAATACCTCGTTCGTTATCATTGCCTGCGTACAAGTTCTCTTGTGCGCTTTGCGATCTCCTCAGGGTCAACGCGAAGCCTTGCCACACCGCTATCCATTGCAGCCTTTGCGACCGCTTTTGCTACTTCTGGCGCAACATCCGGGTCAAAAATACTTGGAATGATCTTTGCCTCCGCAGGTTCAAGTACAAGCGACGCCAGCGCATTTGCAGCGGCAAGTTTCATTTCCTCGTTGATGTCTCTTGCTCTTGTATCCAGCGCGCCCCTGAATATGCCGGGGAAGCCGAGTGAATTATTTATCTGGTTGGGGCAGTCCGAGCGCCCGGTACCCACGATGCGCGCGCCGGCTCTTTTTGCCTTCTCAGGCATTATCTCTGGTATGGGGTTTGCAAGCGGGAACACAATGGCGTCGTCTGCCATTGAACGCACCATTTCCTCTGATACTATACCGCCAACAGACAGGCCGATGAATACGTCGGCACCTTTCATTGCATCTGCCAGTGTGCCTGAGATGCGGTTCTTGTTCGTGAGTTCTGCAAGCTCATTTTTATAAGGGTTCATCCCTTCCCTGCCCTTATAGATGATGCCTGCCCTGTCGGTTACAATGACATCCCCGACGCCTTCGTCAAGAAGCAGCCTTGCGGTTGCCGTGCCCGCAGCGCCTGCCCCGCTTATGACCACTTTTATCTCACTGAATTTTTTCCCCACGACTTTCAGGGCATTGATGAGCCCGGCAAGCGCAACCGTTGCTGCTCCATGCTGGTCGTCATGGAATACCGGGATGTCAAGGAGCTTTTTAAGGCGTTCCTCTATCTCAAAGCATCGCGGTGCGCCTATATCCTCAAGGTTGATGCCTCCGAATGATGGGGCGATGTACTGAACTGTCTTTATGACCTCCTCAACGTCCCTGGTATCAAGGCAGATAGGGAAGGCATCCACGCCAGCGAATACCTTGAAGAGCATTGCTTTTCCTTCCATGACAGGCATAGCGGCGTAAGCGCCGATGTCGCCCAGTCCGAGCACAGATGTGCCGTCGCTAACCACTGCCACAAAGTTCCCTTTTGAAGTATAGCGGTAGATATCCTCCCTGTTTGCGTGTATCCGCATGCATGGTTCAGCCACTCCCGGCGTATACGCAAGGCTCATGTCCTCTTTTGTCTTTACCCTGACCTTGCTTCTAATTTCTATTTTTCCCCTGTGCGATTCATGGAACTTGAGTGATTGTTCATATACCTTGCCTTTCATCGTTTATTTCCCTCAGTGCTTTTTCTACTGTTTTTTTATGTAACTCCGCAGCTTTATGTATTCCGCCTCTTATGCCCCTCTTTGCCCTGCACGGGTACTGCTGCACAAGGAGTCCCGCGATAGCTGGCGCATCTTTTATGCTTGACCCGACAAGACCTTTTGCCATATGCTGCGTGCTCCCGCATGGCGCGCCGCGGATCACTTCGACCTTCGAGATGAGCCCGTCTTTTGTTGTGATTCTTACCTGCGGTCTTCCAAAGCAGGATGCGAACTCGTCCACGACATCGTTCCCGCATTTTTCTATTTCACAGCATATCTCATGCACTTCGATGTGCATGTCATATTTCAAAGACAAACTCTCCAGTTCCTCCCGCCCGCCCGCTCTGGACATCCCGCCTGCGATGATGACCGCGCGCGCGCCGCTCTCGCCTGCGAGGCGAATTATCTCAGGGGTGAGGTCTGGATGAAGAGTGTATGCTATGACAAGGTCGCTGGATAACACTTTTTTGTCGGGGTTCAGGGATGCGATAAATTCCTGCGGGTCTTCGATAAAATCAGGAAGCGATTCCGGGAGTTCAATGGAAGATACGCTGAAATCGGAATTCTGTTCAATGTTATCGATGAGGCGGCGCCCGTATTTTCCTCTGGTGATAACACCGATAGATGTCATTGAATTATTATGCATGATTATTTTAAATTATTGAAAAACTAGATACCATAGGACAATCTTTAACGACAGACTCTATTTGAGAGAAATACTCTCGAAAATTCATAAGCTGATTCCCGATAATATTTTCAGTTTTTTACTCCATATATCAAAGCCTTTTTTAGCGGCATACCAGTCAAAAAAGTCGTCACTGTCATCCAGTTGTCCTAAATCAAACTTCTTCATGAACACATCCGAACTCATTTTATATTTAGTCTCAAAATTGCTACAGGTTTTTGCATACCTGGACTTTTTATGCTTTGCGATTTTTTCATCCAAGGCTAAAGCTGAACGGATAACATTACTTACTTCGAGCAATGAAATATCTTTTTTGACGTTTACAGTTAAAGCCATGATAACTTCTCCTAATCAATAATAATATGTTATTTCCTTATAAATAGCCATTGATGTATCAAAACATTCTTATCTTTTTACAATACTAAAGGAAAGTAATGACCCGTGTTATCCAGACATCACATTCTCTCGAAGGAAAGACTATCGTCCTTGGGATCACTGGAAGCATCGCAGCAGTAAGATGTGTTGAGCTTGCCCGCGAACTCATGCGGCGAGGCGCGAGCGTTCATGCTGTGATGACAGATGATGCGCAAAAGATAATTCATCCAGAGGCGATGAAATACGCTACTGGAAACCGCGTGATCACAGAAATAACAGGCGCCGTGGAGCATGTGGAATTTTGCGGCATCGGTGGGAGGGCGTCGCTTCTTCTTATTGCGCCTTGTACCGCCAACACGATCGGGAAAATAGCTCACGGTATTGACGATACAACGGTCACGACATTTGCCACGACGGCTTTTGGCTCAGGTATCCCAATATTGATAGTTCCTGCAATGCATGAGTCCATGTTCAACCACCCTATCGTTATCGAGAACATAGGAAAACTCACTGAGCTCGGGGTGGAGTTCATTAATCCCGTACTGGATGAAGGCGCGGCTAAAATTGCCTCTACCGATGAGATCGTGCTTCGCGTTGAGAGGGCGCTCTGTAAGAAGACGCTGGCAGGAAAGCGCATTCTCATCACCGGGGGCTCGACTGCGGAAGCGATCGACCCGATAAGGATAATTACCAACCGCGCATCCGGGAAGACGGGGGTGGAACTGGCGCTTGAGGCTTTCAGGAGAGGCGCAGATGTCACTCTTGTTCACAGGGGCTGCATGGGGATCCAGGGAATATGCGAGTTTATCGTGGAGAGCGCGCGGGATATGACAGAGACGGCGCTTGAGGAACTTGGGAAAGGATACGACATCCTCATCAGCGCGGCTGCCATATCGGATTTTACAGTAAAGCCTTCTAAAGAAAAGATAAAGTCGGGAAAAGAGGTAAGTATCGCATTGAAGCCAGCACCCAAGCTCATAAAAGAGGCGCGCAGGAAATATCCTGACATCAAGATAATAGGTTTCAAGGCAGAGACCGGGGTTACAGAGGAGGAACTGATAAAACGGGCGCGTGAATCCATGGAAGATTCGTCTCTATCTATGGTCGTTGCCAATGATGTTTCTTCAGGCGGGATGGGAACGGAAGAGAACGAGGTCTATCTCATCGACAGCGGTATGAGGCGCGTCAGTGGAACCAAGCAGGAGATAGCTATGGAGATCATGGATAAGGTAGAGGCGCTCATTTAAGATGAAGATAATAACCATCGAACCTTGCTTCACAGGGGGGGAGGAAGACCTGTTCAGCGGTGAGGCTGAACTTGGAAGTGTGAAAATAACCCCCCAGGCTGTGGAGGAGCTTAAGAAGCACTTCGATGGGGTGCAGGTTACACCGGACGGAGAGATGATGGTGCTTTCCAACTCACCTGTCGAGAAGATAATCGTTTTCAATACCGGACGAGCGATAATAAGGCGCATCGCGGGGAAGGAGATGGCGGTAAAGATGTTCGAGATGCTGGAGAAGGTGCTGGGAGATATTGTCTAAATATAGGGATACAAACCAATAATAAGTCTGGAATTCTCGGTATTTCTTGACGCATAGGAGTATAAAAGCATATCATTATCTGCTGGCTGAATCAATATAAATCAAAATCGATAAATTGATGTGATTATAAAACAAATAAACCATGATTTTGATGACCGTCATCATTTTTGACAGCAATAAATTTATATGCAACAATAACATTACATCTATATGCGAGTAATGCTGTCTTATGCTTATCATTCATAAAAGAGAATGGAATGAATAAGCGATCATAAAGCTCCTGAAGAAATAAATTTTCAAAGAGGTGGAACAAATGAAAAAGGCTATAATCTTGCTGGCTATTGTGGTCATNNACTGTTTGCTATTGAGGGCGTCTCAGGTGTTTCTGCGGATGAGGTAACAGGGGAAATAATCGTCTACATCGAGAAACCGGAAATAAGCAGGAAAGTTCCAAGAAAGCTTGAAGGCTTCCCGGTAAGACACGAAGTGATAGGAAGAATAGAAGCTCTGCAAACTATAACTTCAACAGGGTTGCTCTTGAAACCAGGCAAAGTGACAAAATATTCAAGAACAGGAATAAATAGACCGGTGTTTGGTGGCATAAGTGTAGGAAATCCGAATATTTCTGCAGGGACTCTTGGATTGGTTACCTATGACAATTATGTTCTAACTTGACTTTGTCACATTTCAGAGAGCAAATTAATTATTTCAGACGGGATAACAGGATGAACAGGATCGACAGGATTTGTTAATAAAATTTATCCTGTCCATCCTGTTAATCCTGTCCGATTGTTCATAACAAGTCGCCATTTTAGAATGAAATACCCTGCAAATCAAAGTACAAGTCATTCTACACCTTTTACGGTCTAATCTGACAAAGTCAAGTTAATAACTGCGCCGCACTGGGATCTCTCATCGGCGTTCATCTGCGGTTTTTTTTCGTAGTGCTCGTGGGATTCCTTTTTTCTGAAAGGCGCCGCAGATATATCTAATTGTATTTATAAAAGTCGGGGGCTACATGGAATTCCAGCCCCCCCTCAACTCCCGCAAAGGTCGAATGATAGCGATTTTTCGCATTTTTTGAACATTTGACCCAACTAGTTAAATACGATGCTGTTGCGGTTGTGTTGTGGATGGCTTAAGGTTAAATAGCATGTAATACAAGTGTGAATTATGACCACAATAGAAAAACATTGGAAGTTTGATTACACAGATGTTCTTTTCTGGCTCGGTATCTTGATGCTGACTGCATGGATCATAGGCAAACTCACAGGATTAATACAATCTCCAGTATGGATAGAGCAGTTCCCTTTCATTGCAGCACTCATAACCATACTGAGCATTGGACTAAAGGCAGGAAGAATACTTCAAAAACTGGATTATGTTATTGATGCTGTGGGAAAACTAAGTGATAACGTAAAAGAGCATGAGAAGGACATTATAACAATCAAACATGAGATTTCAGAACTTAAGAAAAAGCTCTCTGTGGCATAACCCTTTTATCTTGTTACAAAGTCGATCCTCGTAAATTGCTTATAGTACACGATTTCAGGTTTTTTGATTGTAAAATTTTTTCTGGACTATACTCACCAAGCATTTGCATTGCTGATCCTTCACTAACCGGACGCACCAGCTTCGGCTTTGTCTCCAAGTAACAGAACGGTGCTAAAGTTCCAGCTGGCGAGACCGAGTTCCAGTTCAAGGCTGGCAACCTGAACTTCCACAGCACAGTCTACGAATGGCTGGTTGTTTCGTGCGCAAAAGCCCAGTACAAGGGTTCAGGCACGGTCAAGGGCGCCGGCAACTACGGCTTCCTCCTGACCGCCACTGATGGTCAAATAAACGGCGGTGGCGGAGTGGACAAGTTCCGCATCAAGATATGGGACAAGAACAACAACGGTGCCATAGTCTATGACAACGCGCCATGCTCAGACGACATCGACAGCGCCAATCCACAAGCAATCAGCATCGTCATCGTCCATGCCAATTAGGACGTGTAAAGAAAGCCGTGCTGACCCCGGCGGCTGGCAGTCCGCTAACCTGCGGTGCGCCCGATGAACCTGGCAGCGACATACCAGGGGCATCGGGCGCCAGTCGTATAGTCCCGAAAATGCCGGAGTTCTGCTTGTGGCAGCCGCGGGAAACAGCGGAAATTCATCCGGTACTGGCGATACCGTGTTATATCCTGCAAAATACAGCTCTGTCATTGCAGTTGCCGCAACCGACAGCAGATCCAATCCTGTTAATACTGTTGTTGATTTTGAATACGCCCAGAGCTTCGTACAGGAAATTTTTTGGTATTTGGGGTTTACCTGTGGGCGCTTGAGAAAATAGAGTGATGATATTATGGCGCAAATGGTGTAATTATGCAGCCGAAGCCTGTAGTGTAGTTGTCAATCGTGCGAGGCTCTGATATCACGACCAGGGTTCGAATCCTTGCCGTGCTACTTTCCCTAATTTTATAGCCCATTTTGCTCCCATTCTTATGCCTCAGCCTGTGCGAATAAAATATCAACCGGCAACTCGATAGATTCTTCCTTTAATTTTTCGAACCTCTTTTTAAAATTCAAAATCGCAAACCCCAGGACATTTCCTGTGCTATCCACCCGCTCCCAAATATCGTTTCCAACGTCCTTAAAGAATCCTTTCTTAGAGGGGATTGAGGTTATCTCAAGAAAGTCCCCTTCTTCATCAAACCATATATTCATTTTTCCCATAATGTTGCACCTGTCTTAATCCTGTCTGTATAGAATGCAGTTATTACGAATCCGGCATCATCGAGTAATTTTGCCGCAACGAGTAAATACTTTTCCGTTACTGGTTAATTTCAGAATAAGAATTAACCGCAGATGAAAGCGCCCAGAGTCACGCCTCTGGAGGACGTATACACGTCAACCGGTGCGCCAGTTGACGTCGCACACACGTATGGCTCACGCCATACGTGGATATCGCTGCGCGATATGCCTACGGGCATACGTGGGTGCAGAGTCGAGAACCCGCAGGGTTTCGGCATGATAAACGCAGATTTGATTACATTAATATCATATTTATACAGTTGTGGCGCATCATAGGAACCCGATGCAACCTCAAGGACATGATGTTCCCCTGGCAAACCTATCTTTAAATACTTTTCAGGGGTTATTTACTCCAATAACATGCTTAACAGCCTCAAAAAATACTACCACGAGCCTCTCTACCGCAACTCCATCGCCATGATGCTGAACTCTGCGTTCGCAGCGTTCTTCGGTCTCCTGTTCTGGATAGTGACGGCGCGTACCATATCGGCGAAGGGGGCTTGGGATAGCGGCGAGGTGGGGCAGCTGGATTAGCATGAAGGGACGAGGGTTGGGAGAAAGTGTATGAATATTGATGAGATTAACGGTTATATTAAATATCTTGATAGCAGATATATTATTAATGGTGA
>BLYN01000056.1_pt1 | contig 13129 bp, 16 predicted proteins | sample 7848601 | NCBI WGS metagenome assembly BLYN01 (sample SAMD00058756, study PRJDB5105) | groundwater metagenome | biome: groundwater biome; feature: underground water body; material: groundwater | place: Japan:Gifu, Mizunami | collected 2014-06-26 | depth 300 m m
TTACCGCCTGCTTCAGGATATCGTCCACAGTAAGACTGCTATCGGTTGAATAATTCGAATGGATGTGAAGGTCAAAACGCATATACTTATATTTTCTAATATGTTGAAAAAGTTAACTCCGTGATATACCATAATTTATTACAATAAAATTATTTTATTAAGTTAAGATTCAAGGAAAAAACTTTAAATACCCATAGATAAATTATGAGATGCTAATTTTCTCATTTTTAGTGATGAGGTATTTGAGAGGTATTTAAAATGGATAATATGGAATACAAAGGAACTACCACAATCGGGTTAGTCTGCGATACGGGCGTAGTCCTGGCAACAGAGAGAAGAGCAACCATGGGTAACTTGATTGCAAGTAAAGACGCAAAGAAAGTCTATCAGATAGACGACCTTATAGCTATGACCACAGCAGGCTCTGTGGGAGACGCACAGAGGCTTGTAAAATGGATGCAGGTAGAATCAAGGCTCTACAAAATGCGAAGGGAAGAGCCAATGACAGTTAAGGGCATAGTAAGCCTGCTTGCTAACATCTTAAGCGGCAGTAGATACTACCCTTATTTTGTCCAGCTCCTTGTCGGAGGCGTCGATAAAAACGGACCCGGCGTATATTCACTTGATGCCGTAGGCGGAATAATCGAAGAGAAAAAGGCAGTAGCCACAGGATCGGGTTCACCCATGGCTTACGGAGTTCTTGAAGACAGGTATGTTGAAAAGATGCCTATTGATGAGGGAGTCGAACTTGCGGTACGCGCACTGCACAATGCCATGAAGCGTGACTCAGCATCAGGCGACGGTATCGATGTAGTCAAAATTACTGCAGATGGATATACGAAGGTAGATGATACTGAGATTAAAAAATTGCGCGATGCTTTTACATAATTTTATTTTTATTTTTTGAATTTTAGAAGGAAAACTACGATGACTGTTGATGAAGTAATAACTGAATTAAAATATAAAATAAGAGCCAAACTTCCCGCTGATATTACAATATCGGATGTGGATTTTGAGGGACCCGAACTCGTTATTTACACAGAAGAGCCGAGAAAATTCGCTGACAGCGGCGACCTGATAAAAGGTCTTGCAAAGGAGTTAAGAAAACGCCTTGTAGTAAGACCTGACCCGAAAGTACTGATGCAGTCAGAAGAAGCGATCACAGCAATTACGAAGATCGTCCCTGCTGAATCCGGCATCTCAAACCATTATTTTGATGTTGACACGGGAGAGGTCGTTATAGAGGCAGAGAAACCCGGACTTGTCATAGGCAGGCATGGGGAGACGCTGCGGGAGATCACAAAAGAGATCGGATGGACCCCCAAGGTAGTCCGCACGCCACCCATGAAATCCACAACAGTGAACAACATCCGCCAGTTCATGCGTGCGAACAAGGATGAGCGCAAAGCCATTCTGAAAACGATCGGTAGAAAAATACACAGGGGCGTCACATCCAGGGATAAATGGGTGAGATTGACAACACTGGGCGCATGCCGTGAGGTTGGACGCAGCTGCTTTTTGCTATCGACACCTGAAACAAGGATACTTATCGACTGCGGTGTATCGGTGAGCAGTGAGGATAACGGTACACCTTATCTTTATGTTCCCGAAGTGCACCCGATAAACCAGATAGATGCTGTTATTCTGACGCATGCACACCTTGATCATATCGGCCTTGTTCCGCTTTTGTACAAATACGGCTATGAAGGACCGGTTTACTGTACCCCGCCAACGCGTGACCTGATGGCGCTGCTTCAACTGGACTACATCGACGTGGCAGCAAAAGAAGGCAGGAAACCCCCTTATGAGTCGGCGATGATCCGCGAAGTGCTGAAGCATACTATAACATTGAACTATGGAGATGTGACAGACATAGGTCCTGACATGAAGCTCACGCTGCATAATGCCGGACACATCCTCGGTTCATCCATAGCGCATTTCCATGTGGGAGACGGGCTGTACAATATAGCATTCACGGGCGATTTCAAGTTCGAGAAGACGCGTCTTTTCGATCCTGCCGTCACGGATTTCCCGCGCATAGAGACGCTTGTGATGGAAGCCACATACGGCGGGTCGCGGGATATTCAGCCCTCACGAAAAGACGCTGAGCGGCATATAACGCAGATCGCCAAAGAGACGCTTGAAAATGGTGGAAGTGTCATTATCCCGACATTTGCAGTGGGACGAAGCCAGGAAGTCATGATAGTATTCGAGGAAGCCATTCGCAAAGGATTGATACCTGATGTCCCTGTTTATCTTGACGGGATGATATCCGAGGCTACAGCCATCCATACCACTCATCCTGAATATCTGAACAATGAACTCAGGAACCAGATTTTCCATAAGGGAATGAATCCGTTCCTTTCAAAATGTTTTGTTCAGGTGGACTCAAAAGAAAAACGGCAGAAGATCGTCGAAAACCGCGAGCCGTGCATAGTCCTGGCTACGTCTGGCATGCTCAATGGCGGACCTGTTATGGAATACCTGAAAGCCTTTGGACCTGAGGAAAAGTTCACGATGGTTTTTGTAGGCTACCAGGCTGAAGGTACTCTTGGCAGACGCATCCAGAAGGGATGGAAGGAGATCCCCATGTCAGCCGGAGGCGGAAGGACAGAAACCATCAAGATCAACATGCGAATAGAGACAGTGGACGGTTTCTCGGGGCACTCTGACAGGGTGCAGCTTATGGAATACGTCAGAAGGATGAGACCCCGCGCCGAACATATCCTTACACAGCATGGTGATGAGAAGAACTGCATGGACCTGGCAAGCTCGATATACAGGAAGTACAAGATAGAGACTAGGGCGCCTATGAACCTTGAGACCATAAGATTGGCTTGAGCTGCGAGATGACGTACTCTCAATTCTTGGAAACTCTCACGTGTTTATTCAGAGGGATATGGTCAAAGTAGAAGTCGTGATGGATGAGAGGGCTTTGCTTGCAAGAGCCATGCTCAATCTCAGGTTGATAAAATTATCGTGGGCGCTGTTCCTTATCCTTATCGGAGCGAGCTGGATACTTGAAAACCTCAATAAGATAAACGGCGTTGAGATGTGGGCTTTAATATATGCGGGAAGCGGCGGGATTCTGCTTTTACTGAATCTTCTGAGATTTATTTTTAAGCTCAATATAAGCAGGTTCACTATCGGACTTGGAGTTCTTGGAGTATTGATGGGCGTGGGGAATTATTATGCTCCCGGCAGCATTTCAATTTGGGCTGCGGTTGTACTTATTATCGGGTTCAGCATGCTGCTCGGGGCGCTGAAGAGATAGCGTGTCGTCCGGGATATATTTTAATATTTGCTCGCTTCTTTGAACCTCTTGACCACGAAATCCTTCTCAAGCGATGCAAGGAAGTGCCCTGCGCGCGGTCCTGACTTTATCCCCAGAAGAGCAAGATACACGGTTTCAAAGACTTCCTTCCCTTCAAGTCCTGTCTCCTGTGCCACTTTATACATATTGTCATGTATCTCCTGACCGCTCATGCCGCGCTCAAACTCATCAGCCAGTATAGCAAGCGCCATCTTCTGCTCTTTCTTAAAGCTCTTAACCTGCGGGGGAAGCGTTTCCTGGACTTTGAATTTCACAAAGAGCGGCGCGTATTTCGCAAGCCAGTTCCTCGCGTTGTCAGCCCTCTGCCTGATGGCTTCAACATCCGAGGTATCATAATTCGTGCGCGCAAGTACGGTAAGCAGGTGATCAAAACCCCTGTCATCCGCTATCTGCACCGCGGTCACCATATGCCTGTAGGGAATATCTGAGGGTTTTGTGCCTTCGGTCTGTGAAAGCTGGTACGCACGTTTATCGCCTTCAACCATGTCATACTCATCGATCAGGTTGAGCAGGGCAAGCCCTGGATCAAATTCGATGTGCTTTTCTGGCTTCTGCCTGATTATCAGGTAGCGCAGCACTTCTGGCGGGACGATCTCGAGCATATCGTTTATTGAGATAGCAAATCCGGTGGATGAATGCATTGCGCCCTTGCCTTTGAGCATGATCCACTCGTACACTACCGGATAGGGGGGTTCATAGCCATATATCTCACGGCTTATATGCTTTCCTGTATCGTAGGAACCGCCTGCAGTGGCATGGTCCTTGCCAAAAGGTTCCACTGTGGTCCCGAATATTGGCCATCTTGCCGGCCAGTCCACGCGCCAGGTGAGCTTCCCGCCGCCTTTCATGGAGACGGTGCCTGATGATCCGCATTTGCAGACATAATCCACTGTCTCTTTTTCAGGGCCAAACCCTGTAACTTTTGTCGAGTTCAGCCGTCCGCACGCGGTGCAGATGGGATTGTACGGGCTCCAGCCAGGTTCCAGTTCCCTTCCCGATACTTCTGAGAGGATGGCTGCTATTGCGTCCCTGCTTGCGAGCGCTTTCTTTATTGCCTCAACGTATTTCCCTTCTTTATAGAGTTCATCTGCCCTGTAAACCTCTGGCTTTATTCCCAGCGTGTGCAGCGCCTCGATAAAAGGCAGCAGGAAATGTTCTGCATAACTCTTATGGCTGCCGCAGGGGCAAGGAATATCTGAAAGGGGTTTCCCCACATGGTTCTCATAATCTTTTGAGAGAAAAGGGTACACCTTACGGAGCGGGTCAAGTGTGTCAGCGATATATATGAGCCGCGCATCTGCGCCTTTATCTATTAGCGCCCTGTAAACCGCATCTGCTGTTACTACTTCTCTCATATTGCCGATGTGGATAGCACCTGATGGGGTTATTCCTGAGGCTACAGTGTGCTTTTTACTTCTCAAAAGCGCATCTTCTGCTATAACATCTGCCCAGTGTATTGTTTCGTCATTCATGATCTTATGTCCAGGGGTATGCGAAGCATACCCCTTTATTTGATAAACCTTTCTTAAAGGTTTTTCATGACCCTAAAATCGCACAGGAGATATTAAAAGATACCCTTATCTTTTGACTCTCCAATCCTGAGAATATGGCACGAATAGCTGTAGGAGGGACTTTTGACCCGCTGCATGCAGGTCATAAAGCTATCCTTGCAAAAGCATCTGAGTTAAGCCGCGGCGGTGAATTACTTGTGGGGCTTACATCTAATGAGATGGTCAGGAATAAGTTTCATGATGTTGCGGATTATCGCCAGCGCTTTGAAGACGTTTTGGGATTTATCAGGTCGCAGGGAATAGATCCTGTTATCATCAGGCTGGATGACCCTTACGGCCCTACTATTCAGGAAGATTTTGATCATATCGTTGTGTCTCCTGAAACACATCCTGTTGCATTGAAAATTAACACGATACGCAGGGAAAAAGGCTTGAGAGCATTAAAAATAGTAATGGTGGACTACGTACTTGCCGATGATGGTTTACCAATATCCAGCACTCGCATCAAGAGAGGGGAGATAGATGCGAGCGGGCGCGTCCTGGAAAAAAAGAGATGAAATGCGGCTCATGGCAAAACCAAAAGACAGGCATGTTATGGAAGCGCTCGGAAAGACGCGCGTAGTTGTAGAGAACGGAAAGGTCGTTGAAGTGGGAGAACCTCAGACTGAATACTGCCCCATTTTCGCGATCACCCAGTGCGGGAAGGAAATGCTGCTTGAGGGGATCCGAATATTTCGTAAGTTTTATTGCCGGGGGGGCTCTAAGAGAGAAGGAGCAGGATATTATGGGAATCTGGATTGATGGCTGTCGTCCTGGAAGTGCTGGATATGTGGAAGTTGTGGAGAAATTCATCTCCTCACAGAATTGTTCTGAAGGTGAGAAAGATTTATAGGCAAAAAACGCTATCAAGCCCTGTACCTTAAGTACGGGGTATAGTGACTTCGTAATTGTGCAGAACCTCTTCTCAAAAGCTTGCGTCCCATGCAATATATAAAGAAATCAATCGAATCCCCGGCAAACATGAAATTCCGCAAACGCACTCCGCTTCGATCCAGGATGCTTCATCAGGTTTAAATTTAATCAAGTTCAACTAATTCACCCGAGCGCCGCTTTCACAAAAGCCAGAAATGGCGGCGAAGGCTTCCCCGGTCTTGACGTGAACTCTGGATGGAACTGTGAGCTGAAAAAGAACTTATGTCCCGGTATCTCAGCTATCTCCATCCTGTGGTCGTTCTTACCGGTAAATTTCATCCCTTTTGCTTCTATCTGCTGAATGTACTTCGGGTTCACTTCATACCTGTGCCTGTGGCGCTCCACCAGATTGCAGCCTCCATAGATCTTGCTTGCGATCGAACCTTCTGTCAGGACAGCTTCGAAGTTCCCAAGGCGCATTGTTCCGCCCATATCTTTGACATTTTCCTGCTCAGGGAGAAGGTCTATCACCGGATGTTCGGATTTTGTAAGCTCCGAACTGTTCGCGTCCTTCAGTCCGACAACGTTCCTTGCGAACTCTATGACAGCAAGCTGCATGCCGAGGCAAAGCCCAAGATAAGGGACATTATGTTCGCGCGCGTATCTTATCGCAAGTATCTTTCCTTCTGTCCCGCGCACTCCGAAGCCGCCAGGGACAAGTATACCGTTGTATTTTTGCAGTGTATCAATGGTATCCGGGTTCCTCTCGAACTCTTCAGCATCTATCCAGTCTATCTTGACCCTGCAGCGGCATTCTATCCCTGCATGCTTTAATGCCTCATTGATGCTGATATAGGAATCGCCCAGATGCGAATATTTCCCTACGACTCCTATGCGTATCTCTTTGTCGATAGCTGCCAGCTTTTTCATCAACTCATCCCATTCATGCGTTTCTTCCCTTGGAGTGAGCTTGAGCTCCTCCATAAGATAATCCGACAATCCTTCCTGTTCCATAAGGGACGGAACGTAATAGATATCCCGCACATCATGCGCGCTTACTACCGCTCTGGCAGGAACGTCACAGAACAGGGCGATCTTTGATTTAGTATCATCAAGCACAGGCTCCTTGCACCGCGCCACTATCGCATCAGGCTGGAGACCGAGGCTGCGCAGTTCCTTCACCGAATGCTGCGTGGGTTTTGTCTTCTGCTCTCCCTGCGTGTCAAGGGGCACAAGGGTCACATGCACGAAGGCGACATCCTCTTCTTTTTCTTCGCTGTGCATCTGCCGCACTGATTCAAGAAAAGGCATGCTCTCTATGTCGCCTACCGTGCCGCCTACTTCTATGATGCAGATATCTGCGCCAGTTTTTTTTGCAACTTTCCTGATGCGCTCTTTTATCTCGTTGGTCACGTGCGGGATTATCTGCACGGTCTTTCCTAGATAGTCCCCGCGGCGCTCCTTTTCTATAACCGTCTGATATACCTTGCCTGTAGTGATGTTGTGCTCACGTGTAAGTTCAATGTCAAGGAAGCGCTCGTAGTTCCCCAGGTCGAGGTCAACTTCACCGCCGTCCTTTAGCACAAAGACCTCGCCGTGCTGGTACGGGCTCATTGTCCCGGCGTCGATATTGATATACGGGTCTATCTTGATGGCAGTAACGCTAAAGCCCTTGTTTTTCAGAATTCGTCCGATCGATGCGGCTGTTATTCCTTTTCCCAGACCGCTCATCACACCGCCGGTGACTATGATATACTTCATGCCCGTCTTTTTAGGCAAGCATTGGCAATATATTTAATGGAGCGTTTTTGAAGTCAACCAAAACTATTATACTTAATAAATCCAAGTGTTACTATGTCAAATTTTCTACCGGTGATATGATATGGTTACCATAGACCCCTGTGAGAGGCTGAAGATCATCCAGAAGCAGCTTATCCCATCTATCATCAGCAGCGCAAATCTTGAGACCGATACCCTGGATATCAAGGCAGCAATTGAAAAAAATCTGCCCGACCTTGAAAAACAATGCTACGAGCTTGCAGAAAGGTGCGAGAAACAGTTCCCGGCGTGCAGTACGGAAATCGAATTGTGCAACAGAGAGAAGATAAAGGAGATATTCCAGGAGACGAAGGGGAAAATAGAGAAGATATGGTGGGAAAAGGAGAAGAAAGAGCTGGAAGGGGAGGAGAAGTAGGTGGATGGGAACACAAAGTATCAAAGAAAGAGATAGAGTAAAAAATTAAAATACTTTCAGGTTCATTGATTTATCAATAATTGATCAAGGGAGGACAATATGAGCAAAAAAATAATAGACGCACTGAACAAGGACAGAGAAGGCGAACTTAGCGCCATAATACAGTACATGAAACATCATTATGAGGGAGAGGGAATGGAAAGCCCTGCCGTGCTTGAGATATTCAAATCCACGGCAAAGGATGAGATGGGGCATGCCGAGAAGCTGGGCGAGAGGATCGTTTACCTTGGCGGGATACCCACAAAGAAGCCTGAACCGATAGTTGAAGGCGGCGACCTCAAGAAGATGATCCAGGACGACCTGGCAAAAGAAAATGCAGCGATAAAGCAATATAAAGAACATATTAAACTGGCGATCGAGGAGAACGACCCCACTACAAGGCTCATGCTCGAAGAGATCCTCTCGGATGAAGAAGGTCATGCCGATACATGGGAGACAACACTAAGTATTAAGAAATAAACATGTTCGGAAGAGATACACAGTTGGTTGACTGCAGGGAAGCGATGGGACTTGGCCGGGGCGGCGGAATAGCCCAGCGCGGGACAATTTCTGAAGCAGCCAGACCGGATGTTGTTGCGATAGCAATGACCCCAGGGAGGCGGCACATCACTAAACCTGTATGCGAGATCACATACGGGCTCAGGAGAGAAGGCATACAGGTGAGTGTTCTTGTGTTTGAGGCGGGAGCCGGTATTCCCATGGATGAGGTTGGCTCTTCATTAACCGCAAAAGGCTATGGACCGAAGTTTGGCATCACTGCAAAAGAAATCGAGCAGATAGCCCGCCACAAGCTCGTACTGATACACATGGGGAACGTGAACTCGCACATCGTATTAAAAACAAAGAAACTGCTTAAATACGTCAACATCCCCGCGGTCATTGCATGCGAGTACCCTATCGATTTTGAGGATTTTGCAAAAGCCGGGATAAAGACCAAATTCGTGAAGTCCAAAGTCCCTGAGACAGAAGGTACTGTTGTGGCGATAGTGAGCGGGATAACAAGAGGTGAGACCTGCCAGAGGAACAACCTCAACGAACTGGTAAAAGAGATCCGTAAGGTTCTCGGTGAGTATGTCGAAGAGACCCATGCGGTCAGGAGCGACCTGTTGATAAGTGAAGGTCTCATGCTGGATGAATATCAGACGGAGAGTGAATAGGCAGAGCATGTTCGAGCTGCGGTTTCACGGAAGGGGAGGGCAGGGGGCGGTCATGGCAGCCCAGACCATTGCAGAGGCTGCTGTAATTGAAGGAAAACATGCAGTAGCTTTCCCTTTTTTTGGGGCTGAAAGGAGAGGGGCGCCTGTTCTTGCCTTTGCAAGGATAGACTCAAAAAAGATATACAGCAAGACGCAGGTCTATTATCCTGACTGCGTTGTTGTGCTGGACGATTCACTTCTGGATACCATCGATGTGGTCGCAGGTTTGAAACCGGATGGTCTGGTCGTTATAAACTCAAGGGATAAACCTGAAAATATAGACCTGGGAAAAGAAATAACGACTGGAGCAGTTGACGCTACCTCGGTGGCGCTTGAGATTCTGAAAGCCCCGATAACCAACACGGCTATACTGGGGGCGCTTGCAAAAGCCACAGGGATCGTAAAGATCGAATCCCTGGAAGAAGCGATCAAGCGAAGGTTCGGCGAAAAACTGGGCGCGAATATAGGTGAAAGAAACGCACTTGCCGCCAGGACAGCTTACGAGAGAACTGTTATCGGAAAAAGCAGAGGCGTAAAAAAGCTCGAAGCAAAGAAACAGTGGCTTCCATCATACCAGGAACTTCCCCCAGGCGGCGTGCTTGTTGAAGGTAGAACCGAAGCAGGGCTGATAGGTCCAGGCAGTTTTATCGAGAACAAGGTGTTTGGCTGGGCGACCTTCCGCCCGGTGCGCGATAAGGAAAAATGCACCATGTGTCTTCTGTGCTGGTTCTACTGCCCTGAAGGGACGATAGTTCGTATATCTGACAGGGGCGACCTTATGACTAATTATGATTACTGCAAGGGCTGCGGTATTTGCGCCAATGAATGCCCTGTTGATGCCATAAAAATGGTGAGGGGGAGAGTATGAAGAAAGTAATAACTGGAGACCATGCTGTTGCAATAGGGGCAAAACTTTCCCGCGTCGAAGTAGTCCCTGCGTACCCTATAACCCCGCAGACGCTTATAATCGAACACATCGCTGATTTCGTGAATGATGGAGAGATGGATGCAAAGTTCCTCACGATGGAATCAGAACACAGCGTAATGAGCGCGGCAGCAGCGGCAGAAGCCGCAGGGGCAAGGGTTTTCACAGCCACCTCGTCGCAGGGGCTTGCGTTCATGCACGAGATGGTCTATGCCACAGCGCCGCTTCGACTTCCTGTAGTGATGGTGAACGCGAACCGAACGCTGGGCGGCCCTCCGGGGATATGGTGCGAGTACAACGATTCGATGGGTGTGCGCGACTCAGGATGGCTGCAGGTGTATGTGGAGGACAACCAGGAAGCTCTGGATATGGTGATACAGGCGTACAGGATAGCCGAGGATAAACGAGTCCTTCTTCCAGTCATGCCGTGCCTTGACGGCTTCGTACTTACGCATACGGTCGAACCGGTCGAGATACCGGAACAAAAGGATGTTGACTCCTTCCTGCCGCCGTATGAACCAGATGTAATACTGGACCCGGCAAGACCTGCCATGATAGGCACGTTCATGCCGGCAGAATATATCATGGAACTGAGAAGGCAGACTGCAGGCGCCGTGGAATCCGCGAAAAATGTGATACAGGAAGTAAACGATGAGTTTGCGAAGTTCTTTGGCAGGGATTACGGCGGGCTCATCGATACGTATCAGATGGACGATGCTGAAGTTGCGCTTATCACTATGGGTACGGTAACGAGCACTTCGCGGCAGGTCGTAGATGAATTGCGGCAAGAAGGAAAAAAAGTTGGACTTATCAAACTTCGCTTCTTCAGGCCGTTCCCGTCAGATGAATTGAAGAATGCATTGAAAGATACCGGTGCAGTGGGCGTTGTAGACCGTTCTCTATCTTTTATCGGGGGAGGTCAGGCGTTCAATGAGGTGCGCTCCGCGCTGTATGGTCTCAGTATCCCTATCATAAATCATCTTGCGGGTCTGGGCGGAAGGGACGTGACAGAGATTCAGATAAAAAAAATGTTCGAATTGACCCTAAGTGCAGCGAAAGGTGAAAAAGTGAAAATTGTAAACTGGCATAATACACGGGGTGAGACCGTATGAGGATAAAGGATCTGCCTGATGAAGACCTGTTCACAGCCGGGCATACAGCCTGTCCTGGTTGCGGCGTGGCGTTGTCCATACGGAACGCGATAAAGATTCTGGGAAAAGATACATCTGTGTATGTCCCTGCAAGCTGTGCTGTGGTGTTTGGCAGCACTTATCCCTATGGGGCATGGAAGGTGCCATTCTTCCACACAGCATTTGAGAATACGGGTGCGTGTTTGACAGGGATGCAGGCAGCTTTTGAGAAGAAGGGGAAAAAGGTGATATCGGTCGGATTCGCTGGCGATGGCGGGACATACGACATAGGTCTTCAGAGCATGTCGGGCGCAGCAGAACGAAACGACGATGTACTATACATATGCGTGGACAATGAGGCTTACATGAACACTGGCATCCAGCGAAGCGGCGGGACGCCATTTGGCGCATGGACGACCACTACTCCAGTGGGATCGAAGGTTCAGGGGAACCGCACATTTAAGAAGAACCTGGGCGAAATCGTGGCGGCTCACGACATTCCCTATTATGCAACCCTGTCTATAGGTCATCCGCTTGATTTCATAAAGAAGGTGGAGAAAGCAAAGGATATCAAAGGATTCCGCTTCCTCCACATGTTCACTCCCTGCGTTCCGGGCTGGAAGATAGACCCGGCAAAGACCATTGAGGTCACAAAGCGCGCCGTTGAAAGCGGGATGTGGACATTGTACGAGGTGGAGAACGGAGAGAAAAGGGTAACCTATAAGCCGGGGAAGATGAAATCAGTAAAGGAGTATCTCATGATGCAGGGGCGGTTCCGACATATGAGCCCGGAGGATATCAGGACGCTCCAGGGCTGGGTGTGCAAGAAATGGAATTTGCACTATAAAGAAAAGGGTGCGCCTGAGATATGCGAGATAGAACTGCCCGAAGAGCACCACGCGGTCACGGAAGAGCACAGGGAGATGCACGGACCTTGAGGAAAAGCATCAGACCCAGGCTCTATACTTTGAGCACTGAGATGATGAAAGTTAGCGGAGGGTTCGGGTTCCCTACGATAGTCGTGGGGAAAAAGGTGATAGTGGGGTTCTATGAGGATAAGCTAAGGGAGGTACTTGGGTTATGAGAACCTATAAAATCAGTTTCTATCAAGATATTCGCCGATAGCTTTTAACATTCTGGGATTTATGCTTATGCAGTATTTATGATGCGTTTCTAAAAAACCATTTTTAATCAAATCATCAATAGCTTTTTGCACCACATCCCCTCCGATTTTTTTAACTTTCACATCCTGACGGTTGACATATTTCATTCCCACCATTGTTTTGTTGAGGAAGCGCCTGAGGATATGTTTCTTGACGATTTCAATTTGGTCTTTTCGCATTCAAGATTATGATATAGTTTAAAGACTATAAAGCTTTGCATTAAAAGAATAGATATATATAGACATAACTACATATCGGTATAACCATATAAAGGAATTAATATGTCCCTCGAAAAACTGTTCACAGGCTCTGCAATAGCAAAAATATTAGACGTCCTCTGGGAATACCAGGATATGGACCTTACACTTACCGACATAGCGGATGAGGCAGAAATCCATTACACAACTCTCATGAAGGCGCTGCCATTATTAGAAGAACTGGGTATGGTCACAATGACGCGGCAGGTTGGGAATGCTAAACTGTATCAGATAAATAAGGATGATATAGTGATAAAAAGGCTTATTAAATTCCTGAATGAATTGAATTTGCGTTTAGCAGAACGGGAAGCTGCAAAACAGGGAATGCATATTCATGAGAAAGAAATGGTACAGGGATTTCCACGCTAATAAATATGTCCCAATTTTCCCTATAGTTTTTCGGAAATCACATTACGTTGGCATCCTTTATTTTCCATAATGTAACTA
>BLYN01000057.1_pt1 | contig 12941 bp, 14 predicted proteins | sample 7848601 | NCBI WGS metagenome assembly BLYN01 (sample SAMD00058756, study PRJDB5105) | groundwater metagenome | biome: groundwater biome; feature: underground water body; material: groundwater | place: Japan:Gifu, Mizunami | collected 2014-06-26 | depth 300 m m
CAGCTCCAGCATCCACCGGTCCTGCATGGAGAGAATAGATTTCCATCCCCTGGAAATTCACACGGTTCATAGCCGCACATCTCAAGCGCTTTTTTGACAGTAACTCTCTCCGGAACTGAAATAATTGCTCCATCCACTGTAATAGATATGCTCTTTCCATTCTGAATTTCAATCATCTGAATAGCTTCATAAGGACAGGCAAGACTGCACGCCCCGCATCCAGTGCACTCCTCGTAATATCCAACATACCTGCTTGAACATGCTATCTCATCGCAAAATCCGCATTGTCTGCATTTTTCCTGATTTTTTTCAGCAACATATCGCATCCTGATCACCCTGATCTGAGCAGGATCATGACTCTCTCGTTTGCCGCCTGAGCGACATATTAGGGTTGGGATTACCATTGGGATCAAGACTTACCTTGAAGTACCGTGCATAATGCGGAACTTTTTGTAGATATACCCTTAGTTGTTTTATTACGTTCTCGTCATCTTCACTGACATCTCCGTATGTTTCCATATCTTGTCCTTTCAGGCGTAAACTGACGGGTACTCCTCTTCGCAGGTTCCTCCACCAGGAGCGACTGCGCAGGCTTGTTATGAAAATAACATTACCATCAAGCACATAATTGACAGGGGTAGTATATTTTTTACGGCTCTTGCAGACTGCATCATTAGCCCTCACTTTTTCGGTTTAGCAGTCTTTTTCGCCTTATCTTTCTTTGGTTTCGATTTTGCTTTTGCTCTGGCAGGTTTAGGTTTTGCTATGCTTGCCAGTATTTTGCCTCTCTCTTTCCACCACGAAGATACTGTTGATACGGTGGATTTTCCCATTGTTTTGTTTGCCATTAATTTTCCTCACATTTAATTATTCACACAGAGATTTATATATATCGGTCAAGATATACCGATTGTCGATGCCATTAGCGGTGGTACAAATCAATCGCACTTTATATTGAGTAAAATTCCTTTCAAATTTCATTTTTTAAATACTAACCCCACTCCCCGATCCCACAACTCATCCTATCCATCACCTGCTCCTTTTGAGTTCTGCCAGTTGCTTTTCCAGCTTCTCAACAAGAGCATTGATGGCATCGAATTCTTCTGTGCTTATTGTTGGTGCTCCGGGTACGCGTTCAGCCTCTTTACGATCGCATCTGCCCTGTATATCCAGAATTTCATCCCTCTTATCCGGCGGCAGGTATATTTCCCATTTCTTAGCAATGCTCAGGGCTTCACATGATTTCATTGAGGCACTATATCCCGTAATCGCATATATTACAGATGCCCATGTATCTCTGAGACCGTACCAGATATATTTAGTATCCTTGAACTTGAGCCGTTCTTATTTTGTGTCATAGTTTCTGGTATAATTATCCACTATCTGGAATCTGTTTGGTATATATATAAACCAATTGCCTATCTGGCTGGATAAGTGTAATGTCTAAACTCTCCCGCCCCCCTCTCCTCTCTCCTCCCGCCCCCATCAGCGGGCTTTATACCATCAGTTCCAATACCTGAATTCAAGCTATCATCGCCAGCCCCTTCTTTATGCACCTGCTCCTCAGTATCTCTTCTCCATTCCTGTCAAAAAAGATCATATACGGTGAGCTCCATACGTTCAGGTTGGCTGCGACTTTTTTTTGTTTTATGGGATCTATGGATGTCCTTTGACTCATTTATCCCCTGAGGGAGCGATGTATGGAACGTCACACCGCCAGGTTTAATGAAATCCCTGCTCACTTCCACCCATACTGATAGTACATATTCCTCTCAAACGGCAGGTCAATGCTGTTTATCGCACTGAGGTTGACAAGGCTGTTCATCATTATCTTCCGTCCCGAGACCGTGTATAGCACATCATCCATATACATCGACCTGCGCACTGCGCCTGGAGAATTCCAGTAGTACATTTCTTCCTCGAAATCATCGAGATGGGAGATCTTTCCCTTTAGCTTGAACCCGTCCTGCGGGGTGAGGTTGAAGACATAGGCGCCCTGCCATACCTTCTGCATGTAGTAGCCCCTTTCATTGTATATCGGCTCTTCCTTAACTTCTCTGATGGGGATCACAAGCAGGTTCTTCTTCCTGTCGAACAGGAATGCCTTGTGGTCGCGCAGCGCCTCAGAGTCCGTTCCCGAGGTGCCTATCTCGTATTTGTCAATCTGCTTCGGGTTACTGACATCAGACACATCGAACAGGGAGAGCTTCACACCCTTGATAGAGGTGCCGCCCCACTGGTTATCCCCTGTCTCTTTGCCCACTCCTATGATGTGTTTCTCATCGTATGGATGCAGGTAATCAGAGAACCCCGGTATCTTGAGTTCACCCAGTATTTTCGGGTTTTTCGGGTCTGACAGGTCTATCACAAAGAGCGGGTCTATCCGCTTGAACGTAACCATATACAGCCTGTTCCCGATAAATCGAGTCGAGTATATCCTCTCATCAGGTGCTATCTCCTCAAGTTTCCCTGTAATTCCAAGGTCTTTATCCATCACATAGACATTATTATACTGCTTTGACCCTCTGCCAGTCCATATCTGGGACGTTGTGGCGACCCTGAAATGCTCTCCAGACTCATCCATGGAGAACTGGTTAAGCATGCTGCCGGGTACCTCGCCTTTAGTATTGTACTCAATATCGCCTTTGTTGATATTTATCTTCTGGATGACAGTTCTATCTCTTTCCTGAGCGAGCTTCGTCTCGTACTCCTCGACCGCCTTTTGAACATTCATGGCGTAATCCTGTTTTTCATTTTCGGTCATGTTGTTGTAGGTATCTTCCATGATCGAGGATATTTTGTCCCACTTTTCAGATGAGGTAAGCTTGCTGTCCCTGATAGTGTATATCTTATCCTGTGCGTCTTTCGGGAGAAGGGGCACCACGACCTTGTAGAACCTCTCCTCGCGCTGCGCCTCGTAATACCTCACAGGCGGGTTCTTGCGGTAAGTGATGTAGATATTGTTCTCTGACACATACAGATTATCAGAGTAGCCCATCATGAATGATTTTGCGTTGATCTTATCTGATCTAATATTGATCGAAGCGATTGTGTGGAACACGTAATTCTGCTCAGGGTTATCGAAATAATAGACATCGGGTGACATTATTTTAACAGAACCCCGCTTTATTGAAGGCACGTCCACGAATTCGTTATAATAATATACGTTGTCCTTCACGATGAAATAAACGTAATCGCCTATCATCCGTGACTGGAAGTAATTGCCATTGATGCTGAAATTGGATACCTGCACAGGTTTTTTCCTGTCAGAGATATTATAGACCAGAGCATTCGTTTTCTGGGTGTACCTGGGCATGGGTCTATAATCGTACTCAGGGAAGACCATTACCTGAGCCTCGTCCTCCGTGAAAATTATGAGCCTGTCATCGTTCACGAACAGATCCCCTGGTCTGCCGTCAATAGTTATCGTAGAAAGCGTCGTTGCCTCAGCTGCGGGGAATGCATCGACTATGACAAGTTTGTTCTGCGCAAGCACGTAGATGAACTTTCCGTCATTCTTTACAAAATCCGCCTCATCCACGCCTTCAACCTGGATGTTCGTGGTTGAATAATCCACAGCGCCGGTCTCAGCAGCCCCTGTTTTCATAGCAGGCGCCACTGCCGGCGTCGGTATAGGCGTTACGGCAGCGATACCGCCTGTCATTTCCACCATGCCCTTTCGCATGAAGCCGCCGTCATAGGACGCCCATCCTGCCTGAGAACTGGTAGTGCTGGCTTTAAGGAATTCCCGTATTTCTTTTGCGGACGAGAATTTCTTTAACTCCTGCGTTGATTCGAACTGTGATATTATTATATCAGAGGCATTACCTCCGGTTTTTCCTCTACTGTCTGCACCGGTGTCGGGCTGGATGCAGCCGCTAAGAACTGCGGCTCCGGCAACAAACAATATGACAATCAGAATTATTGATTTCTTGCTCATATTCAATCACCTGTTTGATAGATAAACGGTATAGGTATTAAATATATCATTAACTTCGAATTAAATTGAAGTTATGCGACAGTATTTAAGTATCAAAAAGGTATCTTTGAATTATGGAAATGAATGCCAGGATAAAGGCAGAGCTTATCTCTATCGGAGCCGTGGATATCGACCCCTCGCTGCTGGGCAGGCTCACCATACCGACGGCGGGACCGGGTGCAGGCGGCAGGGCTTTTTTCTTCAGGTCGGGAAAGCACAGGGTGAGGCTCGTTGTGGATGAAAGATCGCCCCTGCGGGCTGTCAGGGACAATGGCGGTATTGTGATACTAAAAGGCAGTAAGGAGCTTGTGCGGGGAACTATCGAGGAAGAACTCATACACTGCCCCGAGCAGGCATACATCACCATGAGCGAGCGGTGTATATACGACTGCAAATTCTGTCCAGTCCCCAAACTTAATGGAAAAGTAAAATCCACTGATGAACTGCTGGCTCTCGTGGAAGAGGCGCACAGGCTCGGGAACATGAAAGGCATCTCGATAACCTCAGGCGTGGAGGTCTCGCCCGAGAAAGAAGTGGAGAGGGCGGCAGACCTTGTCAGAAAGTTGAAGAAATACAATGTTCCCATCGGCGTGTCTGTCTATCCCACAAAGGACTCATCCCGAATACTTAAAGAAGCAGGGACAAGCGAGATAAAATACAACGTCGAGACCATGGACAGGGAGCTCTACGATAAATACTGCAAGAAGCCGCCTCTTGATTTCACTCTCGACTGCCTGAAGGATGCGGTAAAATTCTTCGGTAGGAACCGCGTGTTCACGAATTTCATAGTGGGGCTCGGGGAGACTGACGAGACCGTCGAAAAGCATTACGAAGAACTCGCAGCGATGGGAGTAATACCAATAATAAGGGCGGTGGGCGTGCATCCCCTGCGTTTCGGAGAACTGGAGGCAGAGCGACCCACAAAGGAGAGGCTGCTGAAACTCGCTGAGATGTCAAAAAAGATACTGGATAAATACGGACTGGTTGCAAGCGCTGCAAAGACCATGTGCCTTCCATGCACAGGGTGCGACCTGAACCCGCACATAGACCTGTAAAAAACCCGCAGAGCCATCTATCACTGCTGATTTGGCGCAGTTTTGCCTCTAATCACTTTATGCCGCTCTTGGCTTTATTTTATCCGACCCGCAGTTCGGGCATTCGGTCGCACCTTTTTTCATGAAGGTCTTCTTGCATGAGGTGCACCAGAACATCCCGCTCTTTTCCGCCATTTCTTTGAGATCGTCAGGCGTCAACGAGAACGGTACATAAGTACTGCACATGAATATCATCGCCCTTTCTACCTCCTGTTAATTATTTCATTTGTTTTTCCATGTTCATAGAACTTCTTCTGCCTCTCGCGTTCGGCATTTCTGAAAAGGAAACTGCGAACCATTTACTGCTCTTTGTGTCCACTCTTGTACTGCATACAGGTCATAGCTATAGTTCTCCCATTTCCTTTAATCAACTTAACCTCCTTGGAACTATAATAATTAATAATTAACTACCTGTATTTATAACTTCCTGGTCTTTTCTTATTTGCTTATCATATCATCATCGCAGCCTCTTCAGAAGCCCTTTTCACCCGGTTTCGTGCACGACAGCTTTGACTGGGAAGGGGACAATGCAAATGAAAAAGCTCTGGACAGGCTCAATGAAAGCTGCCCTGTCTGCCACGTGAGCATGCTGAATCTGCGAGGACTGCCATGTTAAAGAATTAAAAAGAGGCAAGCTGATAACTGTCAGGAAAAAGGATATCTCAGGCGGTTTTTTTGCGTTCAATGCCCGCAACTATACAGGTCGTGTTCTCAGCAGGGGTGACCCTTATCACTGGAACGCCCAAGCTGATGTTATGCCTGATTCGAAGGACTGCGTGTTCTGCTACAACCAGGGGGACAGCAAAATAAGAAGAGCCTGGGGCAATTCCGAGCTTTCACGGGAAAGAGGTCGCATTAATAGTGGAAAAACACCGTGGAATTACATAATTGGGGCTTCAACATTAATATTTTCGCTTTCGCCGGGTGGATCGGATGAACATCGCTTTCCTTGCGCCTCAGCAATCGACGCGGGTTACAATAAAAATAATCTCGAAAAACCGATGTAGTTTCCTACAAGTCCAGCTGAACAATAACCACCAATTTTATCTTGCAGATGAAAAAGATTCATCGGCATCGACCTTGAATATAGCAATTAATGCATTGAAGTTTTACTACGGCGAGATGTTAAAGAGAAACTTTGTTTTTGATATCAGAAGACCGAAGAAAGATAGGAAGCTCCCGGTTGTACTGAGCAGAGAAGAAGTTTTCAGGCTACTCTCATCTGTTGCCAATGTAAAGCACAGGGCAATCTTGATGCTCACCTATTCTGCTGGTTTGCGCGTAAAGTGAAGTGGTGAAGTTAAGAGTAGAGGACATTGATACCCAAAGAAAACTGATTCACATGGCTATTTTCTGAACTAAAATTGGACTCTGTTTTGAAGGATTTTTGAGTAAATATAGATTTAGATTTTTTTGGTATCTTTCAAAGTCAAGTATAAAACACATAAATCCACAACCCTTATATACAATGAACATAATTATACATCAATGTACTAAAATGTACAATTGAAAGCAAGGAAATCTATGCACCAGATAATCAATGACATACTGGACTCAACAAAAAAGAGGCTCCCCCATCCCGATAACATAGAAAAAAGAAAAATCACATCACGTGATTTCAAGGAGAGCGTTAAAGCCATAAAAAATAAAAACCTTATCCCTGTCATCGCTGAAGTAAAACCCTCATCACCGACAAGGTCCATAAGGGAGGTAACCCCACATGAAGCGATTGAAATCGCAAAACAGATGGAAGCAGCCGGCGCGGCAGCCATATCTGTGCTCACCGAACCGCAGTTCTTTAATGGCAGCATCCAGAACCTTAACAGCGTGAGGGGCGCTGTAGGAATTCCAGTTCTGCGAAAGGATTTCATCATAGATCAGACCCAAATATATGAAGCGGAAAGCGATCTGATTCTGCTCATAGCGGGTATCCTGGGCAGCAGTCTGAACGATTTTGTAAATGAGGCTCTCGCAAGCGGTCGCCAACCCCTGGTAGAAGTGCATAATGAAATGGAGCTGGAAAACGCCATCTCCACAAGGGCAAATATCATCGGGATAAACAACCGCGATCTTACAACCATGAAAGTTGACATCTCAACCACCGAAACCCTGGCGCCGCATGTGAGCGGCAGAATAATTGTCAGCGAAAGCGGGATATCATCACCCCAGGACGCTGTGCGTATGATCGATGCTGGCGCGGATGCGATCCTTGTCGGAACTTCTATCATGCAGGGGAATATTTACGAAAAGACTTACGAATTAGTACATGCATTGAATAGTAAAATAAGAAAAAAAATCAATGTAACCGGAAGAAGTTATGAAACAGGAAATTAAATCAACCAAATTCGGTAAATACGGCGGGCAGTTCGTACCTGAAGTGCTCATGCCTGCACTTGTTGAGCTGACCGAACAATACGAGAAATACAAAAACGATCCAGTTTTTAACGAGGAATTGAACTATTATCTTAAGGATTTTGCAGGCCGTCCGTCTCCTCTATATCATGCAAAAAGACTCAGTAAAGAATACGGTGTCAAAATTTACTTAAAGCGCGAGGACCTTATCCACGGCGGGGCGCATAAGCTGAACAATACGCTTGGGCAGGCGCTGCTTGCCAGGTTTATGGGGAAAAAGAGGATAATCGCAGAGACAGGCGCAGGTCAGCACGGCACAGCCTGCGCGATGGCAGGTGCCGCCTTTGGCATCAAGACCGAGGTTTATATGGGTGCCAGGGATACCGTGCGCCAGCGTATGAACGTGTACAGGATGGAATTAATGGGCACGAAAGTCATTCCGGTCAAAAGCGGCTCGCAGACCCTGAAAGATGCCATAAACGAAGCGATGCGCGACTGGGTGGCGAATGTGGAGACCACGCATTACCTGATCGGCTCTGTGGTGGGACCGCATCCTTTTCCCACTATGGTGCGCGACTTCCAGAGCGTAATAGGAAAAGAGACGCGCACCCAGATAATGGAAAAGGAAGGGCGTTTCCCTGATTCCATTGTCGCCTGCACAGGTGGAGGCAGCAATGCGATGGGAATATTCCATCCCTTCATCGAAGAGGATGTAGACCTTTTTGCTGTGGAAGCAGGTGGAAGCGGGATGAAAGTAACTGATAAAGAGGCTCTCCATTCAGCCACATTATGCACTGGTGAAGAGGGCGTGCTTCACGGCATGCGCACAAAGGTGCTGCAGAATAAATACGGGCAGATACTTGAATCAAGCTCGATCGCTGCGGGTCTTGATTATGCGGGCGTTGGTCCTGAACTTGCGTATCTTGCTGATATCGGACGTCTCAAGCCATGCAATTCGATGGACAATGAGGCTCTTGATGCGTTCAACGACCTGTGCATGCTTGAGGGAATTATCCCGGCGCTTGAGTCATCGCACGCTGTCGCTTATGTCAAGAAGGCGGCTGCGACTGGCGACCTGGGCGAAGTTGTGGTGATAAACCTTTCAGGAAGGGGTGACAAAGACCTTGAGACCGTGATGGGGATGAAAAAATGAAGATATCTGATAAGTTCAACGAGCTGAAAAAGAAAAAAGAAGGCGCGCTGATAGCCTACATTTGCGCCGGAGACCCCACACCTTTTGCCACGAAGGAATACGTGACAGCACTTATCAGGGGCGGCGCCGATATCATTGAACTCGGACTTCCATTCTCAGACCCAACGGCCGACGGACCTACTATCCAGGCAGGCATCGAGCGAGCGCTGAATGCAGGGATGACACCTGATGTTTATTTTAAGACAGTTGGGTCGCTTAAGGTGCATATCCCTCTCGTAGTGATGACATACTACAACATCATTTTCAAAAGAGGGCTTGAGAAGTTCGTAAAGGACTGTGCTGCATCGGGGATTTCAGGGATCATAGCGCCTGACCTGCCGCCGGAAGAGTCAGGCGAACTTGCCGGGGTCTGCAAGAAGAATGACGTTGACCTCATCTTCCTGGTTGCGCCCACAACCACGGATGAAAGGTTGAAACGCATACTTTCGGAGGGAAAAAGCTTCATCTACCTCGTAGCACGCCTGGGTGTCACAGGGGCAAGGGCTGATGTTGCATCATCGACGCGCGAGCTGATAGAAAGGGTGAAGACCACAACGCCCAAAGCTGTGGGGTTTGGAATCTCCAATGGAAAGCAGACGGCTGAAATTATCCACGCCGGAGCGGACGGAGTGATCGTCGGCTCTGCTTTTGTTGATATTATCGCAAGCGGCAGGGATGTTCCGGCGAGGCTTGAGGCGCTGGCGAGGGAGCTGAAGGATGGGATGAGGGAAGCGGGAGGATAAATAAAGAATTAGAATATTTCGCTAACAATGACATAAACTGAATCGATGTTTTTATATCATCGATGAGTGATACGTAATCATAAATGGTGCGATAAAATGGCATTAACTGTTGAATCAAACTTTAAAACGATTTCTGAGCATATACAAGAAATATTTTTGGGTAAATATGTATTACCTGAATTTCAACGCACTTTTGTCTGGGATAATGAGAAGGTGAAGGCACTTTGGGAAAGTTTGCACGATGGATATCCGATTGGACAATTAATGTTTTGGGGAGAAGCGACTATCGATTTTCCAGTAAGAACACTTGGCTTGAAACAGGATGAAATTAAAGATGCTAAAAATATAGGAAGAGTTATTGTCGATGGACAGCAAAGACTTACCGCAATCTGGCTTGTTCTGAACAGTGTGAATCGACTATATTTTAATCTCGATACAAAAAAATTTACTTATGATATCGGAGGGGAAAACAATCTAAAGCTAGATATTCTAAATAATCGCTCATATGACGATGCTACGAAAATGAACTTTTTCTTCGCAAACGCAACTCCCATTCAACAACAGAAATATGCTACTGAACTTCATAGCCTTAATAGTATGTTTACCACAACAAAAATACCTTTTCAGTTAATCACTAATACAGATTATAATACCGTTGTCTCCATATTCAAGAGACTAAATCAACAGGGTGTAAAATTGAGTGACGGTCAAATCGCCCTTGCATCGATATCAAAAGTATGGAAAGGTGTTTTCAGACGAACATTTGATTTGATGAGAAAAATAAATACAGAATTAAATTATGCCCAAAACGAAGACCCTGATATAGTTATTCAAGCCTGGACTTGCGTACATACTGGACAACATTTAATTAAACATTTGGCAACCGAATCTGAAAAATCAAAATACTTTAAACTAGCGAAACCAGAAGGATATGAAAAGTCTTGGACAAGACTTGAATCTGCATTTGAAAAAACAATAGGATTACTAAATAATAAATTTGATTTGTCGAACTATCGGTTTATACCTGGATATTATTCTCTTATCGTACTTACAAATTATTTTGCCAATCATACTAAAATAGAAGACACCGAAATCAATTTATTAAGTAAATGGTTTATCCAAAGTATAATATCAAGTAGATATGCTGTCAGATCAACTACCAAATTTAGAGAAGATATCAAAGCCACGCAAGAAGGAAAGAATTTGCAGAATTTATTTACCCACAGGTATGAAGCATTGAATCCAAATACCTTTACTTTGGAAGATAGCGACATGCTTGAAGCAAGCTTCAAATCATCGTATTCGACCTTGTTATACATACTAATGAGAAAGAGCAAAGCAACTGATTTTTTTGATACTCCCTGTTATGTAGGTCAAATATTGAAAGACAATCAGGCATGGGAGTTTCATCATATATTTCCGGATGGTATTTTTCAGGGCAAGAAACAAGAAATAAAGGATAAAATAGAGGAAGCTGAAGAAAACGATTCAGACGATGAGTTGAAAAATTTAAAAGAAAAGTTGACTAAGCTCAATGAGTCTATCAATTCAATACCCAATCTAGCCTTCCTCACTCCAGCAACTAATCAAAGTATAGGCACCTCTGAACCATCTGACTATCTAAATAAGATACTTGTTCAACCAAATGGTAAGGATATTTTAGAGAGTCAAATGATTCCTACCGACCCATCCTTATGGAAACTCAATCGATTTGAAGAATTCAGAAAGAAACGGATTGAGTTAATCATTCAAAAAGTTAACCAATATCTGAAAGAGGAAAATCTAATATAGGCAAGCTAAGTAAGTGCCAGAGGAAAACCACAATGCAAACCGTTCACGCAATCTACAAAGGAAAAACCTTCCAACTCAAACAACCTTTAGACCTGAAACCAGGTCAGGAAGTGGAACTTATAATAAAAGAGTTGGAGCCAGCCGAAAAAGATCCGTCATTTGATGTAGCCTCCTTAGCCGTTGAAACAGGGATAACTGACCTTGCAGTAGAGCATAACCATTATCTGTACGGCACTCCAAAGCGCAGGACAAAGAATGCCAGATAAGGTTTGCTTCGTCGATGCTGTCTGCTGGATTGCGCTTTTAAATAAAACCGAACTTATCCATCAGCAAGCTGATGCTGAATATAAACGACTGCTAAAGAAAGATTATCTTCTATTAACCACGACTGCCGTGCTAAATGAAACAGCTAACTCTTTATGTGCCCCTCAGTTTCGAGGTGCTGTTTCGGATTTCTACCGCAGGATCCAGTTTTCAAAGCGCATCGAAGTGGTGTTTGTAGATGAGAGTTTGTGGGAAGAGGGATGGCAACTTTACGAGTTGCATGAAGACAAAGAGTGGAGTTTAACAGATTGTATTTCTATCACGGTGATGAAAGACCGTAACATTTCAGAAGCGCTGACGACAGACCGTCATTTTGAGCAGGCAGTATTTGTTAGGTTGCTTCATCTTTAGGGCTTACCAAGAAATAAGATAGCAATTTTTTGGAAACCAAACCGCAGATAAGCGTACTATTAACACTTTCGGTCAATATTATCTTTACGGCGCTGGGGTTGCGACCCCAGACCCCGGTGAGGCGCCGCCGCTGGCGGAGTTTAACATGAGATCAACGGTTAAAGAATACACACCAATCCATACATGCAAGAGGTATTGAGAAAAATAAATAGCATCCGCTATCATTTTGTTTGGTCGGTTCCCCATTCAACAGATTAAACTTAATTTACTTGTGTTTGATACTCCTTGTTATTCTTCAAAACCCAGTAAACTATCCTCAATAATTTAGCAGCCACTGCGTTCAAAGCAGAAAAATGATGCTTTCCCTCACTGATCTTCTTATCATAAAACCGTTTCAAGTTGTCATCATTCTGTCTTGCCACATTAGCTGCAAGAAAAAGAGCTTTTCTAAGCAGTGGAGAACCTCTTTTTGAGATCGGTCCGGACATATTCTCAAATCTTCCTGATCGGATGACAACAGGATCAAGCCCAGCAAAAGCAATCAATTTCTTAGCGCTTGAAAACCTGTCAGCATCCCCTATTTCACCAAGAATGATCGGACCCAAAGTATCTCCAATACCAGGTATTGACATTATTTTTGAATCTATCAGTTTCATCATTTGATCAATTCTTTTCTCATGCGAGATATTTTTGATCGACTTTTCTTTTTGACAAGTTCATAAAATTTCTCAAAGGATTCAGCCCTCACTTTTGAAGGTACAGAATACTTTTTCAGGATTGCAAGTGATGTAGCTCCCATAGCTCTCTTCATAACACTTGAATAATCAGGCCAGATAGTATCGATATTACGTACCAGCTGCACTTTACACACAGTTTGTTTATCTATAAGACGGTCACGTATCCTGACCAATTCTCTCAATTGATACAGATTCAAATCCTTGATAGCATTGACTTGAGGTGGTTCAGAAAACCGAAGCATATCTGCTATGATAGCTGAATCTATCGGGTCAGTTTTAGTCTTTCGAATATTCATTTTTCGAAAGCCATTGGTTTGAATAGGATTGTATAGCTTGACCTTATATCCATCTCTTTTCAGGGCTGAATACAACGGCAAA
>BLYN01000058.1_pt3 | contig 12864 bp, 13 predicted proteins | sample 7848601 | NCBI WGS metagenome assembly BLYN01 (sample SAMD00058756, study PRJDB5105) | groundwater metagenome | biome: groundwater biome; feature: underground water body; material: groundwater | place: Japan:Gifu, Mizunami | collected 2014-06-26 | depth 300 m m
TATAAAGCAGTTAAAGGAACTTGACTGGATAAATGAACGGGATGAGAAAAAGCCAGGCAAAGGGAGACCGTATAAGATTTACTCGCTTAAAGTCGGCTTTAATGATATTATCGACCAGCTTGAAAAACAGCAGAGAAAAGCGGTTGATGAGGCGCATAAGAAGATAGAGCGGTTGAAGGAATTGGGAAGATAATAATTCCCTTGTTTCGACTGAAAGCAAAGATTGACAAAGATTGAACCCTAAGTCGAGCTTTGAGATTATCTTTTTTTGTTATTAATTTCAAATTGTTCAAATAGAATGGGGGTACGCACTATTTTGAAATTATTATAAATTAAATAAAGCTTTTCGATTGTTTTGCCATCAATGCCTGCTTTTAATAATCTAACTCTCTCTTGCGAAGTTTCTAACATCGACATTCTCCTATCCAGAATGTATTTATGTATATATATAGATTTCTAAAGAATATTATTATAGTTATTATAATTATGTTTATGTATATGTACTTTAGAATCTATGATTTTGACGTAAAGGACTTCATCTTTTACGTGGTCTAAGACATGTACGAAGTCCTGAAGCACGATTTCGCAGTCCTTAAGAACGGGGTCGTCAGAATTGAGATACTCCCCCACCTTGATTACTATGTCTTCATACGTCATCGGTTAAGAGAAAAAAATGGGATGGAACACGGATTCCACGGATAACACGGATTGGCACGGATGATAATATATCCGTGGGTATCCGTCAAATCCGTGTCATCCGTGTTCTATTTCAATTAAGGATCGAGAATCATAACTATCTTTCGCATTTCGAAAAGTTTATCTCTTATTATCAATATCAGTCCATAAGTAATCACATATTGCCAAAAGACTTCATACTTTCTGGAGAGCATAAATGGAACTTCCTGTTGTACACTTGCCCGATATCCAGGCAAACCTGCCCGATATCCCCATAACGCTGACAAGAGTGGGGGTCATGGATGTTAAGAAACTTGTTGAAGTAGCGCGGAAAGACAAACGCCCTATCGTGCTGGTATCAACATTCGATATCTTTGTAGATCTGCCATCTGACAGAAAAGGCGCCAACCTGTCAAGGAACTTTGAAGCGATAGATGAAGTGCTTGAAGAGATGATAAAATCACCCGTGTATGAGATAGAGGACCTGTGCGGGGAGGTTTCAAAAAGGCTTATCGACAGGCACGAATACGCTTTAAATGCCGAGGTCAGGATGAGGAGCGAATACATCGTTAATCGGGAAACCCCTGTATCAAAGATAAAATGCCAGGAAGTGGTTAACATCTTTGCAGAAGCAAGAGCCATCAGGGATAACGACCTGATATTGAGAAAAATGATAGGCGCTGAAGTGCTCGGGATAACGGCCTGCCCATGTGCCCAGGAAATAATGCGTGATAAAGCAAAAAAGGAATTAAAAGCGCTCGGGGTTGAGGGCGATATTATAAAGAAGTTCCTTAATCGTGTGCCCATGCCAACTCATAACCAGAGGGGGCGGGGCATTATCTCTATCGAGGTACATGACACCAATTTCGTCTCCCTTGACAGGATAATCAACATCATCGAGAACTCCATGAGTTCGCAGATGTTCGAGCTCCTGAAAAGAACGGATGAGGCAGCAGTTGTAGAACGGGCGCATAAAAATCCCAAATTCGTTGAGGACTGCGTCAGGGACATGGCTCAAAAGGTAGTGAAGGAGTTCCCGGAACTTCCGGACGATTCCATCATCATTATCAAACAGATAAACGAGGAAAGCATCCACCGCCACAACGCGTTCGCAGAACGGAAATCAACCCTGGGAGAACTCAGGCAGGAGATCAAGAATATCCGAAAATAAGCATAATTTTTATCAGGCTCAATGCCATTCATGCAAAAACATAAATTTACCGTTAGCATCAGGAAGCCTGTGAAAAAAATAGGGATAACAGCCCTTGTTCCCCCTGAACTGATATTTGCATGCTGCGCCGCGCCGTTTGACGTCAATAATGTGATACCTGCATCAAGAAAATACCCGGGAAACAAGCTGTGCGCATGGACAGCCATCTGGAAAGAAATGCTTGTTAAAAAAGAAATAAAAGTAGATTCACTTGTCGTAGTTGCGGGAGGGGACTGCCACAATGCCCTCGTAGACGGGCAGAAGGCGGCAATGAGCGGGATCCCAACTCATTTTTTCTTTTATCCTTTCGATGGGGACCCGGAATATATGGAGTCACAGTTGCACAGGCTTTCGATTTTTCTTGGCGGCATCAAATCCCCTGGAAAATTCAAAGAGATAGGGGAACTGAAAAAGCAGGGGTTGATGTTAGATAATAAAAGATGCCGCGGGAAGCTCTCATCAAGTGATGCGTTCAGTATCCTGATTTCTTATAGCGACCTTGCAGGCGACCTTGCAGGCTTTTCCAGGGCGATATCTGCTCTGGAAGAAAAGGATATCGACATCAGGAACAGGGTTGCGCTGATAGGGGTGCCTCCCATTTATCATGACTTTCATGATACTGCGCAATCACTCGACCTTCAGATAGTGTTCGATGAACTCCCGTATGAGTTTATAAGGCACGGGGGGAGTGATATTCAGGAAATGGCGCGTGATTATTGCGGTTATACCTTTGCAAGACCTCTTGAGTTCAGGATAGACTTCCTGAAAAAAGAACTCAAAAGACGAAGAGTGGATGGAGTGATACATTATACCCAGTTCGCCTGCCACCATATGCTTGAGGACGAAGTGTTGAGAGAAAAACTTGATTATCCTGTGCTGACAATTCAGGGAGACCTGCCTGGAAATACCCCGCAGCAGATAAAACTGAGGCTTGAAGCCTTCAGGGAGATGCTTGATAGACTATGATTAAACTTTACGAAAGTTTAATCAAAATAAGGGGTATGCCTGGCATACCCCTATGCCAGGTAAAGCGGGGCGTCGGTTTATGATAGGACTGGATGTCGGCAGTACTGCTGCAAAAATGGTCTGGATAGAAAGCGGGGATATCAAATTCCGCATAACTTCTACACACAACTGGAAGGAGCTTGTGGAGGGAATAGACGGTGAGGAAATAATTTCAACCGGATATTTCAGGAACTCGGTCCCCCACCGCGCATCACTCACAGAATTAACAGCTGCAATTTACGGCGTCAGGCATTATTTTCCAGATGCACAGGTCATAGTGGATATAGGGGGACAGGATACGAAAGTCGTTGATGTCCGGAATAACAACTTTATCATAAACGACAAATGCAGCGCTGGTACTGGTGCATTCCTTGAGTTCGTGGCAAATTATTTCAGGATCGAACTTCATGAACTGGGCTCACTGCATGCGATGGCAAAACGCATCCCTGATATCAACAATACCTGCGGAGTATTTGCTCTTTCAGAGATGATATCGCAGCTTGTGGGAGGTTATTCAAGAGAGGAAGTAATAGCAGGGATGCATTATGCTTTTGCGCGCAGGATATCTTATATGATACCTGTTGCACAGTCGATTGCTCTTATAGGCGGCACGGTAAAAAATGAAGGGATGGTGGCTGCCTTAAGGGACATTATGAACATCGATGTCCTTATACCTGATGAACCTCAGATAATTAATGCGCTGGGAGCATTGAAATATTATTCTTAATATATCCTTATCACAGGTTATTAATATGATTACTCAGTAGAGAAGGGGGATATTCATGATACGAACTCATTATTCTACTCAGATAACACCTGAAATGAACGGGAACAGCGTAACAATATGCGGCTGGGCGCATGAAATCCGCGACCTTGGCGGCATTACCTTCCTGGTAGTGAGGGACAGGGAGGGCATGGTACAGGTAACGCTTTTCAAAAAGGCAATAGATAAGAACGTACTTGAAGTTGTACGGAACATAAGCCGGGAATCAGTCGTTACTGTCACGGGGACAGTAAAAAAGGAAGCAAAAGCGCCAAACGGGTATGAACTCGTCCCTACATCTGTTATTGTGCTTGGAAAAGCGGATTCGCCGCTTCCAATGGACACAACGGGCAAAGTTGATGCAGACCTTGATACCAGACTTGACGTCAGGTTCATGGATGTAAGGCGCCCGCATACACAGGCAATATTCAGGATAAGGCACCTGATGATGAAAAGCATCAGGGAATTCCTGGACCGGGAAGGTTTTGTTGAGATAACCACGCCAAAAGTGGTCGCAACAGCTACAGAAGGCGGGACGGCTCTTTTTCCGATAACGTATTTTGAACGCGAAGCTTTCCTTAACCAGAGCCCGCAGCTCTTTAAGCAGTTGATGATGTCAGGCGGACTTGACAGGGTGTTCGAGATAGGTCCGATATTCAGGGCTGAAGAGCACGACACCCGAAAACACCTGAACGAGGCGACATCGATCGATATAGAGGCAAGTTACCTTGACAACGAGGACGTGATGGTAATACTTGAGAACCTTATAAAACATGTATATTCATCCGTTGCGGAAAAAGGTACAAAATACCTTGAAACGCTCGGAGTGGAACTTGCGGTCCCACGGACTCCATTCCGGCGCATTACCTACGATGAAGCGATAAGTATCGCAAGAGAAAGCGGCGAAAAGATAGAATGGGGCGACGACCTGTCAACAGAATCCGAGCACTCTATCGGGAAGGCGGTAGGAGAGCACTATTTCATCACTGACTGGCCCACGAAGATAAAACCCTTCTATGCAATGCCCTACGAGAATAAGCCAGAGATATGCCGGGCTTTTGACATGATGCACCCGCGCATGGAACTGTCATCCGGGGCGCAGCGCGTGCATTCGTATGAACTGCTGCGGCAGAGGATAAAAGAGCAGGGTTTGAACCCTGACGGATTTGAATTTTATCTCAAGGCGTTCAGGTATGGCATGCCGCCGCATTCAGGATGGGGCGTGGGCGCAGAGAGGCTTCTCATGACAATGCTGGGCATTGAGAACATACGCGAAGTAGTACTGTTCCCCAGGGACAGAAAGCGGCTGTCCCCATAAATTATTTAACTTAATACGATATGTGTAATGTGCAAAAAGTCATGAGAGACCAAAACTTATTTGACCATTTTTGCCGTTAACAGGATGAGGGATAAGATGAGCACTGAAAGGGATATTATAATCGAGAGGCTCGAGCAGAAGCTGGCAGCAAAAGACAGGGAGTTCGAACAGATGCTGGAGTCGATGCGAGAGACAATTATTGCCGAAAATGAAAAAAGGTTTGCCGATAAATTGAAACTTCGGGAATCAACCATTGATGAGATAAGGATGAGATTCACAGAAAAAGTAACTGAGATACTGGAGATGAATAAATCACTCAGGGACTCGGTGCTTGAACAGCAGAGCGCTAAATCAGGCGCTATGAAAGAAGCCGATGAACGGATTAACAGGCTTGAACGGCGTCTTGTGGAGCTTAACAGCGCTTATGAAGGCGTCATGAAGGAGCTTCTTGACCAGAAGTCCATAATCCAGGAACTCAAGCCCGGGAAAATGGGCAGGGAAGAACCAGCGGCAAAACTCGAGATTAGATCAAAGGATGAACCCATATCAGCCACCCGTAAGCTGATGGATAAGCTCAAAGGTGAGGTAAAACCCAGGGAAGAGGTGAAGGAGAAGCCTAAACCCAAAGGTGAATACATAATTGCTGAAAATTATGTGCCTAAGGACAAAAAAAGACAGCAAGTCATTACGGAAGTTGAAGAAAAAATGATCGTATCTGACGATATTGCCAAACAGAATGAACAATTTAAAAAACCAATGGTCAAGAGGAGTGAAAGGGTGAAAGAAGGGGTGGAGATATATGAAACCCCGAAAAGAGGCAGATAGTGCACATAAAAGAGATTGAACTCCAGAATTTCAAATCTTTCGGTAAAAAAGTAAAAATACCCTTTTTTGATGATTTCACGACCATATCAGGTCCCAACGGCAGCGGGAAATCTAATATAATCGATAGTATCCTCTTTGGCCTTGGTCTTTCGAGTTCAAGGATCTTAAGGGCTGAGAAACTTACTGACCTTATTTATAATTCCGACAGCGGGAGAAAGAATTTTGCCCAGGTGACCATTCGCTTTGATAACAGCGACCGCGAGATGCCTGTGGATTCTGATGAGATAGTGATCACCAGGAAACTCAGGCAGACCGAATCCGGATATTACAGTTACTATTATTTCAACGAAACGCCTGTAAGTTTAGCCGATGTCCATAACCATCTATCCAGAGCCAGGATAACCCCTGAAGGCTACAATGTCGTGATGCAGGGTGACGTCACCCGCATCATAGAGATGACGGTAACAGAGAGGCGCAAGATCATCGATGAGATCGCAGGCGTGTCTGAATTCGATGAAAAGAAAGACCAGGCATTCAATGAACTTGAAATAGTCAGAGAAAGGGTGGAACGGGTGGATATCATCCTGGGCGAAGTGGATGAACAGCTTGCCAGGCTCCAGCAGGAACGCGACCAGGCTCTGAAATACCAGGCGCTTCGGGTCGAGTTGAGAAAGTATGAAGGATACGTCCTCCTTGCCAGGCTAAAGGATGCGAAAAGAGAACTGGATAAACTCGCAGGTGAACTGCAGGATAAGGAAAATAAAAAACAGGAGCTTGAAAAACAACTGGAAGAACGCAGGCAAAAGCGTAAGGAGATAGAGGACAGACTTGCAGAACTCAATTCAATGATACTTGAGAAAGGGGAGGGTGAGCAGATAGCCCTGAAGAAGGAGATGGAATTCATCAAGGGCGAGATTTCGCGATGCAATAGCACTATAGAGCTTTCAGACAATGAAATAACTGATATCGAGTCGCAGAGAAGGAAAGTTTTCCTGGATATAGATGCCACCCAGGCAAAGGTGGCGGAATTTTCTGAAAAATTGAAAGATGAGACAAAGAGGAAGGAAACGCTCACAGCAGAATGCGAAAACAGGAAAACACAGCTTCTCATGATACGCAGCAAGATCAATGAAGTGGATGCGGAATTCGCAGGGACGCGGGACAGACTTGCAGAGGCTAAACAGGCGCTTGAGACATTCAGGAATGAAAAGAACGAGCTTATGCGGGAAGAGGACAGGCTGCTTGACGCTATCAGGCGCAACTCTTCAGAGGTTCGCGACATGGAAATTGAGATCACAACTTCCCTGTCAAAGATAAGTTCCGCTGATATTGATGCGGAAAATGTGTTAGCGCAGATCGAGGAACGAAATGTTAGTAAGCAGGAACACACAAAGGATTCTTTTGACCTTGAGAGAAACAGGGTAGAAATAAAAAGCGTGGTTTCAGACCTTGAAAATACGCTGCGTGGGCTGCACCAGGATTATGCCAGGTCTGAGGCGCGCATAAAAGCTGCTGCTGAACGCAGCTTAAGCGAACCTGTGGAGGCGATCCTTCGAGCAAAGAAGAACAGGGAACTGCCGGGCATATACGGGACGATAGCTGAACTCGGGAAAGTGGATACAAAATACTCGGTGGCGCTTGAGATAGCAGCTGGGGCACGGATGCAGTCAGTGGTGGTGGACAACGATGAGGATGCTGCCAGAGCAATAAAATATCTGAAAGACCACCGCTATGGCAGAGTGACCTTTTTGCCTCTTAACAAGATGGAGACCATGCCGCAGCTTCAAAAAAAAGGAAGGGAAGGGTTTATCGATTATGCCATCAACCTTGTTGATTTCGAGAAAAAGCTGGCGCCTGCGTTCTGGTATGTTTTCCGGGATACACTTGTCCTGGACGATCTCGCCGCCGCACGGCGTCTCATGGGTGGGAAACGGCTGGTCACGCTGGAAGGTGAATTGATAGAAAAAGGGGGCGCGATGACAGGGGGCACGATAAGATCAAAGCTCTCTTTTGCAAGCGGGGAAGAGGAGAACCTGAAAAAGGTCGCCGAGCAGATAGCAGAATACGACGGAAGACGGAAATCTGCTATGAACAAACTGGAAAAAGTTGAAGACCATATTGCTTCTATCAGGTCGGAATCCGCAAAATTCGATAATGAGATAACAAGGCTTACGATACAGATAGATGAAATAAAAAGCCGCGGCACAAGGCTGGCTGAAGTTATTGAGGCAAGGAAAAAACAGATAACAGAGCTTGAAGAAGCGCGGGTGGGGATAAAGAAGAACATGGATGAGCTTGAAGAGAAAAAAGGCGCAAAGGATGAACAGATCAATGCGCTTTTAGACAATATCGGGAAGATCGAATTACTCCTGAAAGGTTCGCAGGTCCCGGAGTTGAGCAGCAAAGCAGCAGGTATCGAAGAAGAGATAGACCGGCTTGAAGGAAGGCAGAGGGATATCGAATCTGTGATCAATGCAGTAACACTGGATATGAAGTATGCCGGGACAAGGATAGATGAGTTCAAATCCCGGCTCCTGGAGCTTGACACAAAGAGAGATAGCCACCGTGCAAAAATAAATGAACTGAAGGGACGGTTAAAAGAGCTTGACAGCGAGCTCAATGCCAGGAACCTGAGAGAAAAAGAACTGGGAGGAGAACTGCTTGAACTTCAAAACAGCAGGTCAAAGCTCCAGCAGGAACTGGCATCCATAAAAGAAGGGCTTGAGGATGTACAGAGAGTGAGCAATGAGATGGAGAGGAACCTGCTGGCTCTTAATTCTACAAAAGAAGCCCTCACAGAGCAGATTATCGCCCTTGACAATGAGATCGCTGAGCGCGGATTGAACCGGGATGAAGAGGTGCCTTCCTCTGAGTCCATATCGTCAAGGATATCGGCGCTTACGCGGGCGATGGAGAAGCTTGAACCTGTAAACATGAAGGCTATAGATGAGTACAGTGAGGTGGAGAACAGGCAAAAGGATCTGAGGTCACGCCGCGATATCCTGTCCCGCGAAAGGGAGGAAATAATGATCAGGATAAAGAATTGCGAAAAAATGAAAAAAGAGGCTTTCATGAACAGCTTCAACGGGGTGAACGAGCAGTTCAAACAGGTGTTCCATGAGTTATCCGACGGCACCGGAGAACTGTTCCTTGAAAATCCCGATGAGCCCTTCTCAGGCGGGATGACCATAAAGGCGCAGCCCTCGGAGAAGACGCTGCAGCGCCTTGAGGCGATGTCAGGAGGCGAAAAAAGCCTGACAGCGCTGTCGCTCTTATTCGCGATACAGCAGTACAGACCTGCCCCTTTCTATGCTTTTGACGAGATCGACATGTTCCTTGACGGCGTGAATGCCGAGAAGGTGGCAAGACGCATCCAGAATGCCGCCTCCAATGCTCAGTTCATCGTGGTGTCGCTCAGGAAGCCAATGATAGAGGCTGCAAAGAGGACAATAGGCGTAGTGATGCAGGAGAGCAACATATCGAGCATCACCGGCATACAGATGAACTGAATGAAACCAAAACATATAATTGATATTGGGCAATAGAGGAAAGCATGATTGAAAAAAGAGAGGATCATGATGTCAGGTCTGAAGTGATGGGTGTGATCCTGAACATCAGTAAGAGCCTGGCAAAAACTAAGAAGGGGGCTCTTTTTGTTATTGCTGACAGCGAGAAAATCTCGGGCAACTATCGTCCCCATTACCCACAGCTTCAGTTCTCAGGCAGTCTCCTCAGTAAAGGGATGGATTCAGTCGTGGAAAAACTCGCCACACTTGACGGCGCAGTGATATTCACTCCCGACGGTGAGCTGCTTGCATACGGCTCACGGATATTGAAGTCAGAAACGCTTCTGGGTTACGGGACAAAGCATGCGGCAGCCAAGGGGATAACCTCTTATGATAAGAGCGCCACAGCGGTGCTGGTTTCTGAAGAGAGCGGGTGGATAAAGGTCTTCCAGAATGGTGAGATCGTGCTTGAGACCGATGCTGTGGATATAGAGCCCTCCACGCTGGAAAAAGTTTCAAGTTTTCTCACGAATAAGGATATGGCTCTCCTTGCAAGCGCGGGGATAGCGGCAGTGGCAGGATTTGCTCCGGCTGTACTGATAGTTGGCGGAGCGTACATGGTGGTAAAAACAGCGGGCGAAGTGATATCATCAGCCCTGAAGAAGGAAAAAAGCAGATGATATGATACATTTCACAAAACTGCACGGTAACGGGAATGATTTTATACTCATTGATGAATATGATGGCGAGGTTCTGTCGGATGCTGAAAAATCCGCTTTTGCGGCAAAATACTGCGACCGCCGCTTCGGGATAGGAGGAGACGGCGTCCTGTATCTTGAAGTTTCTGATAAAGCTGACATCAGGATGAGGATCTTCAATGCAGATGGGACTGAGGCTGAGATGTGCGGGAACGGGATACGCTGTCTGGTGAAGTATGCGCTCGATATGGGTTATATAAAAGGAGCAGCCAGGGTGGAGACCCTTGCAGGTGTGCTTTCCATAAATTCGCGAATAGAGGATGCGACCTGGATAACGGTAAATATGGGAAAACCTGAATTTGCCAGGGAGAAGCTTCCGGCAAAAGGGACAGGTGAGTTCCTTCTGGTGAGTATGCACGGGTATGAGGTTTCGGCTGTCAATACAGGTGTTCCCCATGCAGTTATTATCGTGGATTCACTGGATGACAGGCTGATCGCCGATGCCCCGAAGATTCGCTACGACCCTGTGTTCCCTAAGGGGACGAATGTGAATTTCGCACGTGTGGATTCAAAGAAAGAGATCACTGTACGCACATATGAACGCGGTGTGGAAGGCGAGACCTTAAGCTGCGGCACGGGTTCTGTGGCATGCGTAGCTGCTGCGCGCAGGCTGGGAAAGACCGGGGACAGGGTAAAGGTAAATACAAAGGGCGGGGAACTTGTTATCACCATTAAGGACGGTGCTGCCTTTATGGAGGGACAGGCAGTGCGGGTTTTTGAAGGAACGATATAATTAACAGTTTATGCTGACGGATCATATGGTTTTTGCGGTAAATCCAGACCATGTGCATATTTTCTTTAAATACGTGAGTAAATACATTGAAACACAGGATGTACATCATGCTAAAAACGCTAGCTGCAGGCCTCGTACTTAAGTCCGGGGTTTGTGACTGAAAACGATGGGTGTTTCATGCTCCCATGAGGCGATAGAAAACCCGAAAACATAATCTATCGCTAAATAAAGGCGCATGAATAACAATAGAGGGATGTTAATATAAGTAATCGAACAAACGCCTATAAGCAACCTTTGATACATTTGATCTATCGAAAGGAGTTACCTCGATACCAATTCCCTCTAACTTAGTCCCTAAAACAGATTTTATTGCGCCAAATTCTTCATTCGGTTCTTTTTCCTCGAAAAATAATGATCCATATATTCTATCGTATTTTGATATCGCATGTTCCGCTTCAAGAGATACACTTTGATTATCTGTATTTTTAAAGAAAAAGAACAAGTTTATGTCCGAAAAATCAACATAATAACAACTTTTTTGATTCCAGTTTAAAGGATTACCATCTATTTCAGGATGCTCACGATTTTCAACAATCTCCGTATTTGTAAACCCTTTGTATTTTATATAATTACAAATATCTAATAAAATGTTTTTAATTCCGTTATTATAAGACCCATAAACTGTGATGCATTTTGATGCTTTTAAAAGTCCCCACTTATATTTAGAGTCCTCTAATCTTTGCTCAAATCCCATCATAAATGGGTTAGTAACTATTTTATAGTATAAAGTAACATATGTCTGTTTAGTTCAACTTAAGTCTATAAAATTCGACTAAATTGAGATGAAGCATATGAGTGCAGAAGAATATAACAATTTGCTCACTGAAGAAATTCGAGATATCATCAAATCGTTATCTGATGATAATAGGCTAGCGATAATGATAGACTTGCTTCTACAACCCAAAGGAAAAACATTTACACAATTGAAAGAAGATATTGGAATTCCCCAAGGAACATTAAATTATCATCTTAAAAATCTATTCGAAAATGGATTGATAAACAATGAATTTATAAAATTAGATAACACCAGAGAATATTCCTATTATCTACCATCTCGTATGGGAACAATTTTCTTTGATAAAGTATTGGATTTCATTGAAGAACCTTTAAAATACCACTTGATAGATATCAAAGGACCTATAGCATCACCCTGTTCATCCTCAAGAATTTCGGATTCAACAACTCATTCCCAAGAGAATATGCAAATAGCTACTATTACTTAGAGGTAAAAAAATGTTTAATGATGATTTTAAAGATGTGGTCTCGCAAGAGATTTTGATAGCAGCGAAGTTACTCAAAGCTGGGTCTCCACAAGGATATGAATATTTAAGGTCCATGCTGGGACATGCATTATTTTTTGCACATGATGATAAAGCGATATTTTATCTACAACATATCTTAGGTCCCATGAGGCAAGAAGTCATATTAGCGGTGGCTCAAGATGATAAAACTATTCTAACCGAAATCGGTAAAAAGTTAGAGATTATTGGAAAGATGCTTGCAGAAGGTAAAGATAACGAAATTCTTGAACTAACAACAGAAATAGGTTTATTGATAGAAAAAGCTTGGCGAAAAGTTATACAGAGTCCAAAAGGGCCGATTGTTAGTGCGCCAATATTAAAATTCGGATAAAGTTGATAGACATTACCAGTTCTTTATTTTAATTCACATCTGCTATCTTTAAGAATTCGTAACACTCCCTATTATGTTTCCCTTAGCCTCTCAACCAGTTCAATATCCTGCCACACAACATCGCTAAATTCAGTAGTTCCCGTTATGGTATTATTCAGATAATACCCGGGCTCGAACCTGTCCGTGATCTCCTTTATGGGAACGTATTGGCGCCGGGGGTTTTATATTTTTCAAGAACGATTTACCATTATTCAAAAACTTAACTATTATTGCCTTGTGCTCAGGAGAAAATACCGAAATAAATAATCAATATGATCAAAATTATCATCGAGATAAGCAGGAATTGATCAATAAGTTTCTGGATCTTCAGACTTCTTTC
>BLYN01000059.1_pt1 | contig 12793 bp, 14 predicted proteins | sample 7848601 | NCBI WGS metagenome assembly BLYN01 (sample SAMD00058756, study PRJDB5105) | groundwater metagenome | biome: groundwater biome; feature: underground water body; material: groundwater | place: Japan:Gifu, Mizunami | collected 2014-06-26 | depth 300 m m
TTCTTTCACGGAAGCCGCCTCTTCTTTCGTCGCTCATTTGTTAATCTCCTAACATCAATACCGCACGTTCATATATAAACACTTTGGAGTTTCATGGCTACAGAAAAAGAATCTATGCTCTAACTAACTTCTTGATGTCAAAAAGCGGTATATGATATTCTTTTGATACATCAAGTTCTGCTTTTATCAAGGCTTCATGTTCATCTATACCGCTATGCATGAATGCTTTCTTTCTCTTTGAGATAGCGGATAATACTTCGAATATGTCCATTTTTCCTCGCCTCCTTATTATCATATACTATTTCTATAAATATAAAACTATTTGAAAATTAATAATAATGACAATTTTAATTATGATAGAACCTATCTTGCACAGAGAGCATCTGAGCATTGCACAATATCTGAGCGGGGTAGGCTGCGTTTATACAGCAGGTCAGGCACTTAAGGAATTAATCAGCGAATCTCCCAGAATCGGAAACACAACAGGTGAAAAGCACTTATATCCCATACACGTACAGGCTTCTCTGCAACCTGCCTCTCATCATTTCATCCAGCCGTTCCTCTGTATAACCGAAGGGAAGCAGCACGCTCTCAGCAGCGCGCAGAAGATGTTCGCGGTATTTTTCTCTATCGTACCGAGTATTCTCATCAGCGAGTTCAGGTATCATCACTCGCTTCTGATAGTTCCTGGACTTATGATCCGTTATTATGTAACTTATTGTGTGTCCCGGCTGCGTATCTATACCCTCCTGCCTCAGCTGCTTCATAGCAGCAAGCTGGTTGTTGAACTGCCTGTAGTCTTCGCATCCTCTGGACACGCGGGTCTCGAAAATCATGTCAGTTAGAGCGCATTCGTAATCCATCACTTTTTGAGCGTATTCCCTCAATACTCCGATCGCTTCAGGAAGCTTCTGGTAAAACTCAGAAGTATTTTTGGCTTCAGCAAGTTTCGAGAGCATGGCTTCCTGCAGGTTTCTGATAAGCTTAGGGGTATCACTGCGCCGTATCTCTATGCCGCGCACCTTGAGTTTGCCGTTCGCCATCGCGCCATAATACCTGTTCAGCGCGCCCGTGCCGTTTGACTTATTCGGCAGGAACACTATCCACCTGAATTCTCCTTTTAATTCAAGAGGTATGCCTATTTCGCGGGATGCACGTTCGCAGAGCTTTCCGGGTTCGTTCCCTTTCACCCAGAGACTGTCCACGATGCCGTGAAGTATCTCAAACCCCATGCTGTCAGCAAGTTCCATCGTCTTTAGTAATATCTCTCTTCCGTATGCTGTTATGGACTCATGGCACTCTATTCTCCCGAAGCGCGCCTTGTTAAATCCCATGTACCCGAAGCTTGTTACAAGAAGCCATTTGAGTATGTTCTGCTTCATCTCATACTCCTCTGCTCTCGATGGGCAGTCATTGATGCGCCTCCTGTATGTCATTCTCCTTTCTATTAAGGGCTTTAAAACGCGTGGAATAAGTCCAATATGCTGCTGGCAGATGTTGTAGTGCGTGAAGGGCACATGCTTCTGCGAGTCTGGGCAGCAGCCGCACAATACTGTCTCAGGCGAGATATTGTGGTTCACCATGATATTGGGAAAAAGGGATGCAAAGTCTACCTCAAAAACGTTCTCATGCAGTCCTGCCTTTGGTTCTATCACTAAAGCCCCTCTATCTGCGATTAGCAGTTCCTCAGCAGTCTTCCAGTATTCTGCAAGATTTCGTTTCCACGGAACGAGTACGCCATCTTTCAGAGCCTGATTTACCTGAAGCGCTGTCACTGCGCTGCCAGGACTCAAGCGCGATAGTTCCTGAAGCGGTATCCCTGTTATGCGGGCGAGGTCGATTAACCCAAGAAGCCCGCCTTCCCTGAACGTGAAGGACGACCTGTCAAGATGCAGCCGTCCTGCAAGCGGGTATCCTCTGGGCTTGTAGAGTATCCTGCCGTAGCTGAAATATGATCTTCCTCCGCCTTCAGGCAGAATACTTTTATCTTTCTCCCTTCCAAGCTGCAGGTCGATATCATGCAAAGCTGCGCGGTGATGCAAATACAGAAGGTCAAAACTATCTCCCCTATCTGTCAGTATCAGGTCAGGATCGGAATGAGCGACCTCAACGTTAAGTTTATTGATCATCTCCGCTTCAGAACTTTCCTCAATCACGCTATTGCCAAAAGCAATCCTGCCGATGGGGTCGTCCATCGTAATAATCCCTTTATCCCTTTCAGGTATTACCGATAGCTTCATGCTGACAAGTTCGGGTATCTCATAATCAAGAGCATACTGGTCATCATCGAGAATATTTTCTCTGAGCTTTGCAGCGGGAAATAGATTGTATTCAAGGAGATACTGCCTTACCGGATCAAGGTCGATGTTGTACAGGCTGCATCCTTTCGCCTCAAGCATCGAAGCAATATCGAAAATCGAAGTGGATTCTACTTTAGCCGATATTACTTTTTCAGGATTTCTGCCAAGCCAGGTACTTTTCTCATCAAAGCACGTATCTTTCACACCGGGCAGGCTCGCGATTAAAGGCAGAAGTTCGGGTTTGCCTCCCACATATATCTTCGGATAATAAACCTCGCGCACTGGATGGCAGCCTTTATCGGTTTCGGTTTTAATCCATTTTGTTATGGTGCTTTTCTCTGGATTGTACCTGATATCCAGCAGGAACATTCAAAGCCTCCCGCAGAAAGTTAAGCTCTTTCTGCTGCTCCACAAGTATGGATAAGAAAACAGCATCCATAGGGTCAAGTGCAGGTGCAACCGTGCAGGATGACGCATGCTCTCTTGCCTTGTTCATGAGGCTATCAAAGGCAGCCTTATCCTCACCCCGCATTGCCCTGCGAAATACTGAGAGCTCCACTATAATCTCCTCAAGCAGGTTGCGAAAGCTCGGTACAGTCCTGCCCATATACATCACCTCCTGTTAAATCTAAATTCATAAAATCCGTGAATCTCATCTGCCCTTGAGGCACAGGCATGTATTCGAAAACACGCCCGTTGTCAGTTATTTTTATTAGCTTCTTTGAGGGCTGCTCGATGCGCACAACACGGTCAGCCTTGGCTGCAAGCAGCCTATCTCCATTCCATGACCCACCGAAACTTGTTATTGCCGTTATAATGCCGGAAGAGGCAGTCAGCGACTTTATGCGCTCAAGTATCGGCTCAAATAGCCTCCTGCCGTCAACCCCGGAAAACAGTGAGGGGAGGTAGGATATTGCCAGCACGGCAGGATTCCAGCACTCAACCGCCTCGCACAGCGCCTCGCCCAGGAGCGCATCCATCTGGTATTCTGTGAAAGCGCGGGCAACATGGATGCGGGAAAGTACTTTTCTTGGCGGAGCGCCGAAGGATTTAGCAACTTTTGATACGGCATAGGGATTAAAACTGTTCCAGCCATCCACGAATATAACATCTCTATCAAATGATATGACCGATGCAGCGCATAACTGAAACAATACCTCAGGCACCATGCTGGATGAACCCTCAATTACGGTTATGCCTGAGGATTTAAAATCCTGAAGGTCAATAGAGGGCAGATGTAGAAGACTGCGATGGCTGATGCAATAATACATATCGTTCACGTCCAGAGAGGGAATAACAAGGTTGGACTTTCTATCTTAAAAGCAATTGGAAAGCGGTGTGAAAGTATTCGTTCGGAATAGAAAGTCAAATATTCATCAAAAGAAATCTGATGAAATTATGAAGATAAAAATCGCATCTGAAAGCGCTGAAGCTCTCGCTGAATTAAAAAATACAAAAACCGCCTCAGCTATAATTAAAGCTCTGCCTTTTGAATCTACTGCGCATCGCTGGGGCGAGGAGATTTATTTTGAAATACCAGTGGAGCTTGAGCTTGAAAATGGTAAAGAAGTGCTTGACGTGGGAGATATTGCCTACTGGCCGCCAGGCAAAAGTATGTGCATCTTTTTCGGTCCCACACCTTCAAGTAAGGGCAGCGAGGTCAGGGCATACAGCGCCGTGAGTGTATTTGGCAGGGTAGTAGGAGAAGCAAAGATTTTCAGGAATGTAAAAGAAGGAGAGAGAATCAGAGTTAAAATTGCGGATTAGCTTGCGGGTTTATTAAAAGTCCCTATCGAAAAAGCATATACTATTGTGGCAAGGCTTGAGGACAGGGGGTTCATAAAATCTGTTGAAAGGGGTAAGTACCTTTTGCTTGGTTTTGAACCTGAGCGCGTTCTTTCCAACCCTTTTTTCATTGCATCCAGGATAGTATATCCTTCATACGTGAGTTTCTGGAGCGCCCTGAATTTCTATGGATTCACAGAACAGGTTCCAGTGGTGGTTTTTCTTGCTTCTCTGATAGCTGAGGAGGAGAAGGCAGTTGTTGACAGCCTTTACCTCCCTGAGAATGCCGGCGGGCTGGTGGAAGTGGCAAAAGCGGTTTACAATGCAAAGGATAAAGTTGATCTCGATAAGCTGTTTTCGTATGCGGCAGCCATGAAGAGCAAGAGTCTTTGCTCGAGATTAGGATACCTGCTTGAGAGATTCGGTTCTGATACCGCGATGCTGCTGGAAAGTTCGGCGTATGAATATGTTAAGCTTGACCCTACGAGGGAAAAGAGCAGGGTATGGGATAAAAAATGGCATGTTAACGTGAATCTGAGCGAAGAAGAAATACTGGGCTGGAGTAAAGACCTCATGCCACTGCTTAGCGTGGTGGTTCCGTATGAAGTTGCGGCGAAGAGAGTGGGTGATGGGTTGAGGCATCAAGCCATTCCATAGCATCATCAAGCGCGGGATACTCCTCATAAACACTCACATTTATGGGTGAGCTTTTTTTCTTGCAGACTTGAAGATGTATCACTTCTGGTTAGGATGCGACTCAAGATATCTGCCCTTTATTGCACTTGATACAAATCGATTTTTCAAGAATCTTGTCTTTTCTAAGCTCTTTTCTGCACGTATTCGCATACTCGTGCGCAAGTCTTGCTGGTTCAGGCAACTTATGACCTCGAAGGCAAGCTTTCACGATCGAAAGCGAGCTTTCAAGTGAAACCCTGTGACCCGGAGCCACCACGATTGGCATGCAATATTTAACGGACTTTAGCAGCCATCCCACTGTTTTATCCATGTAAACAAGAGGCGAGGCTTCTCCGACATTGGACGGTTCAGCACCTTTCCCGCAAAGTATCTTTTTCGTTATACCTATAGTAGGAACATCCAGGGCTACGCCAATATGCGTGGCTAAGCCGGCACCGCGCGGGTGATTGATACCAGCGCCGTCTATCAACAGTAAATCAGGTCTTGTTTTCAATTTCTCAAAGGCATTCACTATCGCCGGACCCTCACGAAAGCTGAGGAATGTCGGTATATATGGAAAACTTATTGGCTGAATGGAAAAAGTGCGTTCTGTGATCTCAAGTGAGCCAAAATCCAGGATCAATATCCCTGAAATGATCCTGTTATCAAGGAATGCCTGGTCAGCCGCCGCGATATGATGTATATCTCCGAAATTGTCTTTTATCCTCGCTTTCTCTGAGACGATACGCTGGACTTTTAGAAGAGATTCTCTGGAGGAATCCTCTGGAAAAAAGTCAGATATCTGCATATGAAATCATTAAAGAAAAAAAATGAAAAAAATCAATTTGAACTATTTTTTCTTGGGCGCAGGCTTTGGATTTTCCTTGGATTTCTTTTTCTCTTTATTGGACATGAGCTTTAGGTCTAAACGCATTCTGCATTGTTTCCCGACTGTATCCTTCTGGAATTTTCCCGGTGTCTGCATAAACATATAGAGCAGTATTAAATACAGTATTGGCAACATTGAACACAAGTATTACACCGAGGAAGTACAATAAAGCAATTACAACTGTTATAATTATGCCAATGGGTCCTAAACCTGCGAGTACAAAGAGTAATATGAACGTTGCAATGATACCAAGAAGGAAAAATAAGAATTGAATCAAGCCCAGTCCGAAATATCTTACCAGACTTTCTCCCCAGGTTCTCTTTAAAGTCTCTACAGATTTCTTTATTGCATCCATGGGTCCGAGGTTATGATATACCATAGCGGGAACCACGAAAATAGTGATTATGCTCCACATCATTCCTAAAATAGACGTGAGGATATTCAATACCATTCTACCAGATTGACCTGCTCTCTCTGCTATATTATCAATTAATCTTAAAATCAGTCCCACAGTTGCCGCAATAACACTCCATGCAAAAATCAGGCTTATCTTAGAACGCGCAAAGTTTATGCTCTCCCAGAAAGTAGCATTCCCTCCCTCGAATCTTATTTTTGTTGTGTAAATAACACACACATTGAAGAAGGTAGCTATGAATGCCAGTCCAAGATATGTTATAAAAATTACAAGATACTCCGTAATCCCATAAGATTCAGGACCGATTCCTTTCATAAATGAAGTGATAATTGATGGAAAGAGCATGGTCAAAATGAATATAATTGAAAATATACCTGCCAATAAAGGAAATAATAACAGCTCTTTGTCTTTTTTTATCACACTGAAACTTAATTTTGTGATTTCCCAGCTTCTTGAAATTGTTTCAAACAAGATGTCCACCTCAACCTCTTTAAGGTTGTCAGTTATTGGTAATAGTAGTATATACCTTTAACTGAGGGGACATTCTCTCGCTTTCAGCGCATCGCGTCTTAGCTGGCTTCGAACTTTTCGGACAGCAGCATGCTTTTTACCTCAATTTCTTTCCTTCGGTCTTTTTCCTCTTTTTTCTCCGAAAGTTCAAAAAAGGATACGGTTTTCCTGCCAACTTTCTTGCGGCTGAACAGTATCTGCCCGCCCTTTTCCTGGTATGCCTTATATACGTTCTCGAATTGCTTTTTCTCCTCATCGGTCAGCTCGATGGTCGATATGCTTCCAGAGAGCTGGTTGACAACCCTGAGCACGTTGACCTCACGAACCCGCTTGAGCTCACCCGCGTCTGGCATGTCAGGAGTGACATAAATGCTCTGCTTCAATTTAGGCGACCATGCCACCGTCTCTCTCGTCATCTCGATAAATTCGACAGGCACAAATTCGCCTGGCTCAGGCTTTGCGAAATGTTTGACGAGGCGATATTGAGAGTCGGGCATAAAGTGAAATAGTCTTCAACCTGTATGTGCTTAGTTTTACTGTTTTGGCAAGCAAAATGAACTGTACCTCAACCATCAGATTGTTCGCAATCTGATAGAACCTCCATGCTTTTTTTCTTGCGGACTTGAAGACGTACCGCTTCCGGTCGGGGCGCGGCGGGAGGTGGCGGGGCGGGGGAAGTTGGGCTGGCGCTTGAAGTCGTGGATATTGTCGAAGGGGTTATGAAGGATCAATTACCGAAGAGTATATTACATATAGGTACCTATAGTAACATATATGACAGCTACCACAACGATCTGTTTAGACCCAAAGGTAAAGGATAAACTTACCTCTCTAAAATATCATTCTCGCGAATCGTATAGTTCCGTTATAGAAAGATTGACGAATCTGGCAATAGATGAAGAACCGCTCAGCGATGAGGCGATAAAGGGTATAGAAGAAGCTCTTGAAGACATAAAACACGGACGCCTGCATTCCGAAGAAGAGATCATGAAAGAATTTGACCTGAAATGAGCTATAAGGTCGAATATACTTCAAAAGCAAGAAAGGATCTCAAAAAGTTACCTCTGGAAATTTCACAGAGCATAATTCGATCAATCAACAGCATTAAAGATGATCCTTATCCTCATGTAAAAAAGATCAAAGGGACACAAAAGAATCCTCTATATACTCACCGTGTTGGTGAATATCGGGCTATCCTTTACATAGAAAATGAGCGTTTGCTGATCCTGGTGATAGAAGCAGGTCACAGGAAAAAGATCTACCGGAAATATTGAGAATATGAAAACATGGGATTCTCGCCCTCGCAGCAGCCGAGCTTGCATTTCCCCAGACTGAGGGGTTTGACGAAATACTTCCCTCCGCCGTAGGTCTCAAGCCATTCCAGGGCATCATCAAGCGCGGGAAACTAATCATTAATGATATGATGCTCCATTGTAAGATTTGCATTTAATCTTGACCAATTGATTTATCATTATATAGAATATATTAACGGTAGAGGGTATCATATGAATACATTGAAGGAAGCCTTTGAATCTGGAAAGTTAGTCCCATATAATGACATTTTAACTGGTAAGATTACTGAAAATTCTTTTGCTGTTGGTTTCCATGCTGTATTAAATGGAACGGCTGATAAAATTTACAATGACCCTGCTCTTTATTTTAATTTGACACATATGACGAAGAATTTGAGGGGCATTTTCAATGACGTTTTGACACGTGTATCAAAAGGTGGTGCTAGACCTCTTTTAGTAATTGATACAACTTTCGGTGGTGGAAAAACCCATGCGCTTGTTGGTTTGTACCATTTATTCAAAAATCCAATTGTAGCGAAATCAAATAAAAATATTCAATCCATATTAAAAGACGTAAAACTTGAAACTATTCCAGAAGTTTCACTGGTTGCTATCGACAGCCATAATATTTCTTCGGTAAAGAAGGGAGCTGATGCAAGGACTCTTTGGGGCGAAATAGGCAAGCAATTAGGATGCTATAATCTTGTTGAATCTTTTGATAAAGAATTGAAAAGACCTGATGCTTCCACACTAACTAAGATGATTAATTCAACTGGAAAGCCTGTTCTGATAATGATAGATGAATTAGTTAATCATCTGAAAGACGCCAAAGCTGAAAAAGTAGGGGATACCAATCTTGCAGAGGTCACTGTTAGCTTCTTCCATACAATGACTGATGTAATTGTTAATAGCAAAAACGCTATGTTTATTATCACATTGCCAGGTACAGAGTCCGCTTATAAGAAAGAAGCAGAGATGCTTGAAGAATATAAGAAAATGGTTAAGGAATTGGGGGGCAGGGAAGCTTCTTTTACGGTTCCAATGGAAAAATCTGAAATTTATGAAGTAATAAAGAAAAGATTGTTCGAAAAAATTGATGAAACTTACACGAGGCAGGTTGCTGAAGAGCTGCAGCAATTTTATACTAATAATTCAGAAAGTTTCCCCGATGAAGTGGTTCAGCAAGCATATTATGAGAAGATCCAGAAATCATACCCTTTCCATCCAGCCTTAATCGATTTGCTATATGAACGCATCTCAACAATAAATGAATTTCAGAGAACCAGAGGAGTATTAAGGTTATTATGTCATGTATTGAGAAATGTTTATAATAATGTTCATTTAATACCAAATGATATTGTCATCACTCCCGGTATTGTAGATTTTAATGATAATAGTATTTCTCAGGAATTAACAAATAAAATTGCACGCGGCGAGTTTCAGAATGTTATTAAAACGGATATAGTGAATGATGATTCAGAAGGGAAGTGCCAGAAACTAGACTCAAATGATAAATTTGGGTCCAATGTTCGGATTGCAACGTCTATTTACCTTTACACACTTATTGGAACAACAAAGGAAGCAAGCATTGGTTGTTCTCCAAAAGAGTTAGTTCTATCAACCGCAGTAGATAAGGTAACATATCCAAAAGATATTCTAAATGATGTAATAACCCTCGAGAATAATCTGTGGTATATCTATAATAAAACCGGGAAGTGGCATTTTGATGTTGAAGTAAATATCAATAGAGTGATTTCCGATGAGACGGATGGGGTTTCAAAATTAGAATACGATCCTGAGATTAAGAAAAGACTTGGAAAAATGCTTGAAGTGAGTGATTATTTTGATATCGAAGTATGGAATCATGATGTCAGAAATCCTCATAAACCGAAACTCGTAGCTGTGAACTATAACGATATTAAAGGTTCTGAAGATAAAGTTCCTGAATCGATTAAAGAGATCATTGAGAAAGAGGGGGCGTCATTTAGAACAAAAAAGAATTTGATATATGTGCTGGTTCCAAGGGAAGACAGAATCTCAAAGTTAATCGAAGCGTCGAAACGGTTTATTGCGATCAGAGAAATAAAAGGCTCCATAAAGTCAAAGCCTGAATTGAAAGCATATAGTTCAAAAATCGATGAGCTCCTGAAGGAAAGCGAGTCAAATCTAAATGCTTCGATAGAACTGTGTTATTCTCTGATTTATTATCCACGTGGAACTGAAATAAAAAATATTGTTGTTCAGGATGGCTATGAGGGCGCAAAGAACCTGCCAGATAAGATTTATATGGCACTTGTAAAGTCTCAAAAGATTGTAGAAAAGCTTGCTCCAATATACATTGTTGATAAGATTCTGGGATTTAAATCTGAAATAACTGTCAATGAAATTCATGCAAATTTCGAAGAATCTCCTTCGTATCTTTTGCCAAAAAATAAGCAGGTATTATACGATGCGATATCTGAAGGATTGGTTAATAAATTGTTTGGTTTATATATCGGCGGAATTGGGGACATTCTTTCGATTTCAGAATCTAATTACGAAAAAATTGGAACTAATTTTTATTTTAACAGAAAACCAGCATCCGGCCCAAAGGATGCCTATTATATTCTTCCGAAAGAAAGAGCCGAAGCAATTGAGAATAAATTGAACAGTTTTTCAGATAAAGGGAAAGTGGAAGTAACTGGAGGTGGAAGTGGATTTAAATATGGCGGTGAGGGTGGAGGTACAGATGGTTTGGGGGGTAAGGGGAGGATCCGCCAACCTGATTTTGTTGATATTTCGGACATATCAAAAATTGGTGAATATAAGGATTGGGAAATCCAGAATATGGGCTTTACCTTTTCGAATGTGAGGGTACTTCCGCAACTTCAAACCAAACTGAGTTTGATTTTGTTGGGGATATCGGATGTTAAGCACTCTGTTAATATTTCAAGTGAGAAAATGAGTCTAACAATTAATGATGCTGATATTTCTGATTTGAATAGCTTGATGGAGATTCTATTTAAGATATCAAATATGTTTGCGGATGACCTTAAGGCACATCTTGAGTTATCTTTTGGAAGCGAATTGAAAATAGATGATGACCTGGTGGAAAATTTTGTTCAATTAATAAAATTGGGCGATGTTCTTAAATTTAACTCGAAATTGAAAAAGTAAAACTCAGGTGGCTCAATTGAAAAATTATCTCAGCAAAGATAGAGTTCATTACTCCATCCTTTTAAAAGATGGGAAAATTCGATCTGCTCAATTAAAAGAGCATATTGATGGGTTGAATAAGCATTTTTCAAATAATATCGGAGTAATATATTCATGGCGCGCTGAGATTATTCAGAAATTTTTGGATTCATTGATAAAGAAATATCATCATGACCTTAAAAATAGGGTGAAATCCTATCAAACCGTATTTGATGATGAAGTTTTTGCCCTGGATTTCAATAAATCAAAATGGAATAACGAATACAGGCTTACAACTGAGATATCAATGAAATTGCTTCTTGCAATACGGCTGACCTCAAGTATAGAGCAAAGACCGCGTGTTGAAGAAGCGCTTGAAATTATTCATTCCATGTCTGATGAAGAGGTATCGTTCTGGGCATGGAAAATACTGAGTTTGAAAAGCAGGGCATTGAATGGATTTAAAGCGATGTATTTGTAAGAGATCAATACTTTCACTCCGTTAGGCAAAGTTTCCTATAGTATCAAGATATAGTGATATATCAAGAAAAGCATAGAATTATTATAAGGAGGATTGAAATTGGAAATTTCGGATGCGATCCTTGTAGCAGTCAAGGAAGCAGGAGACAATGTACTTGGAAGGACATCTATTCAAAAGCTTATTTATTTTCTTTCGATTTTTGGGAAAGTAGATGTAAAATACCTGCCGCATTATTACGGTCCTTATAGCGCTGATGTCGCAGGCTCTATTCAAATGTTATCTTCAATTGATTTTCTGGATGAGAAAGTAGAGACCCAGCAATCCACGGGTTATTCTGTTCATGAAACCTGGAGAAGGTATCTTTATTCTTTATCAGTAGATGGGGAACAGATTATCGAGCAATTAAAAGAATCAAATGAAAAAGAGTATAATGAAATATTCGGCATAATAAAGCAATTTGAGCCGGTAAATTATAATCCGGAGATTCTTTCCTGGGCTGCCAAGGTAAATTATATTATTTCGAAAAAAAGAGAGGCAATGACTTATGAAGCTATTATAAATACGGCTGGCTCTTTTGGCTGGAAACTTACAGAAGAACAAGTGGATTCGGCTATTGAAATATTAAAAAATCTCAATCTGTGTAAGTAATTTCATGCCAGATAATATTAAATTCATACGCGATCCGATTTATGGATTCATAGAGCTTAAAAATTCAGAAATTAGATTGATGGATTCTCCTTTTTTGCAGAGATTAAGAAGAATAAAACAACTTGGAAATACTCATCTTGTTTATCCCAGCGCATGTCATTCCCGATTTGAACATTCGTTAGGGGTACTGCATGTGGCAAATAGGATGGCTCATCAAATTAGATTACCTACCAGCCAGATCAGAGTTGTCAGATATGCAGCCATGCTTCATGATATTGGACATGGTCCTTTATCCCACAATTTTGAAGATATTATTAAAACGGCTGATGGTGAAAAAGTATCACATGAAGATATAGCTAAAAAAATAATAAAAGAGGATAGACTTATAGGCAATGTACTGGACAGGGATAAAGAATCTGTTTTAGAACTATTCGATGAAGAAAATGAAACCGCAATCAAAGAGATCATTTCAAGCAATATTGATGCTGATAAATTGGATTATCTGCGGCGGGATTCGTATCATACTGGCGTTGCATATGGAGCATTTGATCTGGAGAGGATACTTCATACAATCAGCAAGAAAGAAGAGGCTGACCGTTCTTATCTAACGATCTTATGGAAGGG
>BLYN01000071.1_pt1 | contig 12780 bp, 10 predicted proteins | sample 7848601 | NCBI WGS metagenome assembly BLYN01 (sample SAMD00058756, study PRJDB5105) | groundwater metagenome | biome: groundwater biome; feature: underground water body; material: groundwater | place: Japan:Gifu, Mizunami | collected 2014-06-26 | depth 300 m m
GGAACGATATACCCAGAACTCCAAAGGAGCAGCGTATGGCTGGGCTTCAACTCCAGATCAAAGCGGCACGAGTAGATTGCAACCCGAGACGCCTATTAACAATTTGTATTTAGCAGGGCACTGGACAACTAGTGGTGGGGGGACAATAACAGTTGCCTTATCTGGGAGGAATACTGCTGAGATGATAATTAAAGTTCACAGTAAAAGCCCGCCCTAGCCGAACAACACATAACACGGGCTATACGGCTCACTTCGTTCGCCCAAATCGGCTTACGCCGACTTCATATAGCCCGAAACCGTTATATGAAATTCCGAACTCCGCCTTAAAAAGGGAGACCGTTTCAATTCATGTTGTTGAATAAAATTGGATATCATTGATAGCATGAAATCGTCATGTTAATTGAAGCACAATTACATGGCATTATCAAGCTCTGCTTTGCGATCTTTGCGCCCCTTGCGGTGAGTGGTCTATACCTTAAACCGCAGAGAACGCAAAGTACGCAAAGAAGTAAAAAAATAATACCAACACGTAATGTAACGGTCTCTATTTCTCTGTGTTCTCTGCGCCTCCGTGGCTAATATTTTACGTCAAAAACCAAACTATTTTACAGTCCCGATTCCGGGATGTCAGGTTTTAATATCTCCCGGATCAATGGTGCGGTGTATGAAATCCATAGTCCTGCTTTCGTCAGGTCTTGATTCCGCAGTAGCGTTCAAGGAAGCGTTCGACAGGTGCGATGAAGTGCTGTGCGTGACCTTTGATTACGGGCAGAGAGCCAGGAAAAGAGAAATAGAGTTCGCAAAGGCGATATGTAAACAGTTCAGGGTCGGGCATATAATCATAGAACTTCCATGGTATGGTAATTTCCGCGGCGCGCTGACAGGTGTGGGAGAATTGCCGAAAATCTCAAGCTCTGACCTCGATAATAAGGAAGTTACTGAGAAAACCGCAGAACAGGTCTGGGTGCCTGCACGCAATGTGGTTTTTCTTTCTATCGGAGCTGCGCTTGCAGAAAATTACAGGTTTGACCTGATCGTCACGGGGTTCGATGCCGAGGAGGCAGCGACTTTCCCCGACAACACGCCTGAGTTCGTGGAAAGCTTCAACAGGATGCTGACTACAGGAACTATGACGCATCCAGAGGTTTACACGCCCCTGATATCCATGAGCAAGACCGACATAGTCAAAAGGGGTCTTGAGATAGGAGCGCCGCTTGAGTGGTCGTGGTCATGTTACGAAGGCGAGGAGATGCCGTGCGGCGAATGCGAGTCGTGCCTGCGCAGGGTGAGGGCTTTTGATGCTGCGGGAGCGAATGACCCGCTGATTCAGAGGCTGAAGTGATCTCGCATCTATACATAGCGATAAACTAATGCTCATGTGCATGGATGAAAATAGAACCCGCAGGGTTTCGGCATTGATGAACGCAGATTTGTTGATCTTAATTTACAGCTTCCCCTAAATGTTTGTTCAACGGATAATTCGAAAAATGCGCAAAGAACGCAAAGCACAGCAGTCTCTGATGCCGTCGTGCTCATGTATAGAAAACCACAAAAACCGCAACGTAGAACACGGATGACACGCCGCAGACGGATTTTCACGGATCCGCGCGTATCCGCGTCATCCGCGCAATCCGTGTTCCATCACGTTTGCTCTTCTCTGAAAAACCCGGCATCTGACACAGAGGTATCTGCGTTTATCCGCGTTCATCCGCGGTTAATTTTGAATATGAAAGAACTCAGGCACGACAGGCATACGGTGTCGCTGCTTACTGACCACCTGGTGATTACGCCAAAATATCGCGGGAAAATCCTTGACTGAGAGGTTGGTTTTGTTGCAGAGGCGGTCATCAGAGGGACTTGCGCAGAAATGAGCATCAAGATCATTGACATGGCGGTAAATGTAGACCACGTGCATATTTTTTTCCAGTTTCCTCCGAAGTATTCCCTGAGTTTTATCGCAAAGAAGATAAAGGGAAGGTCAAGCAGGATATTGAGAAAGGAGTTCCCGCATCTCAGGGAATGGTGTGGAGAGCATCTCTGGGCTCCAGGGTGCTATCATGGCTCTGTGGGACATGGTTGGGATGTAGTGGAGAAGTACATTTCCACGCAGAATTGTGCTGAGGGAGAGAAAGAGTTATAGGCAAAAAACGCTATCAAGCCCTGTACCTTAAGTACGGGGTATAGTGACCCGTGTTCTATTTCAACTAAGGATCGGGAATCATAATTATCTTTCGCATTTCGAAAAACGATATGCATTAAATCAATCAAACACCTTAACCGATGACCAATGTATAAGAGGTGGGGATAACTGATGAAAAATTAAAAATGCTATCCTGGAAAAACATGTTCTATTATTTCTTTTTCAATTCCAATTACATGAGCATTTGGAACTTGAGAAACGATATATTCATAGATTCTTTTTAGAAGAACGGGGTTCCATAAAACCGAATTTGTTATATCGGTATATTCTTTAAGAGAAAAAAATCCCATTCGATGAATGAATTTTATAATCTCTCCATGATGAAATAAACTCACCCTTTTCTGATTTTGTTCTATATATAATATGAAAGATTATTTTGTATCAACCTGCTGTGCGCCCACTTTCCAGACCTTTACAACCTTATGCTCATCCAGGTCGATCAGAGCCGAAATCCCGTCCCATGTGACGCTCAGCAGCATCTTTGGGACATAGTATTTCCCTGAAGTCACAGGCAAAATGCGCTTCACCGTGGGGGTTCCCGGATTGACGAGGGATGCCGCTATTTCTTTGTCTGAAAGCGCAATACCGATAGCTTCGTTCCTGCACTGCGGCGCAATTGCCTCAAGGAGATAACCGGTCAACAGGAGCCTTCCATTTTCATACTCAAAATCATAGATATCCGGTTTATCTGACTCTTTTATCGCAGCTAAAACCTTAAGACGCAGCTTTTTTCCTTCGGTTCTGGCGCTGATATTTACTGCTTCGTACTCTGTCCTGTAAGGGCTCACCTCATTCCATAGCAGTCCTTCTATCTTCGCGGAACCATCGGGCTTATCCTGCCAGTGCACTTCATGCACCCATGACGGTTTCGCGACAGATTGTCCTGCATTCAGGATGAGCGCAGCGCCCAGAGCCAGTATTGCAAACCCGAATAAGAGTTTTGTCTGTGTATTCATGTATAAAACAAAAGGAGGGGTTACCCTCCAATTGTTATGGTATATTCGAACCCCTGGGTATTCCTGGGCAATATACTGAGCTTCATATCGCCTGATGGGACGTTAGCAGTGAAGGTTTCCACGTACTGGACTCCCATCTCATTATATATGCCCTCACTTTCGCTCTCCCATGGCGGGAACATTGTGCCCATTCCGCCGAGAGATACTCCTCCTTTTATTAAGGTTTTTGTCTTTTTCAGCGATATCGGCTTATTATCCGGTCCGTTAAGGTCCACTGCAAAGGACGGGGATTTATAACTGCTCACTGCGCCGCCGCCTGGGTATCCTATGTAACCATATATGCCGCTGAGCAGGTTCGAACTGACCTCTATGACCACGGGAGCGGCTTCATTTGCTGTGAACGACTTCACGAAGGGCTCTGCCGGCTGTTTCCATACCCCAAATTGCAGATTCACCATGTCAGCCCACTCGTCGCGGACAGATGGGTCGGATATTCCCAGGTCGATAGCGCCGTTATAATTACCCCTGGCGTCTGCCGGCACCTTTATGTGGATGTTCACTTCTGCGGTCTGCCCTGCCGCTATTTCCTTGGGCGCCTTTATTGTTATCGCGTCATCCGAGAAGGCAGAGTCCGTTCCATAGGGACCATAGTACATGGAACCCTGGTTGCTTATTTTAGGGTCTATGGGAATCGCCTTATCTGCGACGTTCTTGAGTTTGATGATGTAATCGTATTCTTTCCCTGCTTCAAGCTGGTCGTTGATATACGGCCTCAGTATCTGGACGTTGGGGGGCATCCAGACATCAATAGAAAGCTGGTATGTATGGACATAGCTGGGAATCGGCTGCGGATACGGGGAAGGAAATTCTTCGTCCGTAAATGCTATCTGTGTGTTATAGTAACCTGTGGATGCGTCCTCCGGCACAGTGATCTTTACGGTGAACTTCTGGCTGCCTCCGGCAGGTATCTCGACTGTTCCCGGTGTAACTTCCACCCATTCTTTTTCCATCACATACTCGCTATAGGGTTGTATAACGATATTGGGCTTTATCCCGACCGGTTTTTTCTCTTTGTTCTTTATTGTCACAGACATTTCCTTGTTCTCGCCTGGCTGCAACCTGAAGTTGCCGTAGCGCGGTGAAATTTCGATCTTTGTGAAATTTAATTCCTGCATATCCCCTGGCATGGGCGGCGCGCTGACCACCATCTCTGCCTGTCCCACGAACTGATCTGAAGCAATGCCTGCCCCGGCGAACATGCTCAGGACTATTAATGCTGCTGCTATGTAATTTACATATCTTTTCATAATTTCCTCCATTTTGATACACTTTATTCCCCATTCGGGTACTTTGCGGTTCAGCATCCTCCTTATGTAATTGCTGAACACCACCATCATCATCAATTTCGTTTAATCTATTTAAACTTTTCTAACTATCCCAATCTTCATCCTGACATCCTCCACATCCCAGTCCTTGACAAGGTCACCTTCTACTTCAATGCCAGAACCAAGAACCAGAGACCGCGCACGCACTTCACCTGAAATGAAATCCTTTGAGTCTGATACAAGTTCAAGTACCCTTTCATCCCTTATCTCCACTACCGCATTTATCTCCTCTTCCACAGCAAGGTCAAGTTCCTTTCGCATATCCTGTAGCCTGCGTATGACCTCGCGGGCATAGCCTTCACATTCTATCTCGCGCGTGAGTTCGGTGTCCACATACACATCCCCGTCAGAAAATCCTGCCCGGGCGATCGCATGCGGTATTGAGTCCCTGAAAGTCACCATGTCCGCAGTAAGCGTCCATTCCTTCAGTTCAAAACTGCCTTTTTCAGCGATCGCTTTCCTGATGGCTTTCCCGTCTGCGTTCTTTAATTCAGCAAGTACCCTGCCAGCCTCTTTTTTAAAGGCAGGACCAAGCGCTGCATGAACGGGCAGCGCTTCCACACCCAGTTCATCCCACGACTCCCCGGGCGCAAGAAGGACTATCTCCTTTGCATTGGTCTGCTCCTTTAATACTTCTTCAAGGCTCCTGACCGCAGCGGCGACATCTTCTTTCTTTGGCGCCACGACTATCTTTTTCACTGGCCATCTCAGTTTTCTCTTTAATTTCTGCCTTGCGTTGGACGAAGCTTCAACGATCTCCCTGATGATGTTCATCTGCTTCTCAAGTTCGGTATCAATGAATTCTTCTTTTGGCTCTGCCCTGTCGCACATATGAACGCTTTCAGGCGCGTCAGGGTCGATATTTCGCACAAGGTTCTGGTACATCTCCTCAGAGATATGGGGAGCGAACGGCGCGATGAGTTTTGTCAGCGTAACAAGTACTTCGTATAAGGTATAATACGCAGCCAGCTTGTCAGGGTCGTTGGCTTCGCGCCAGGTTCGCGGGCGGATGAGCTGGATATACCAGCGCGAGAGGTCTTCGAGTATGAACTCGGATATGGGGCGCGTGGCTTTGTGGAGGTTGTACTCAGACATGGCGGCGTCAACCTGTTTTATGAGCGACTGCATGCGCGACAGTATCCATCTGTCCTCAAACCGCAATGCCGAAGGTGTCTCTTTTATCTCAAGAGGATTGAATTTATCAAGTACCATGTACGGCAGCGGGAACCGGTACACGTTCCACAGGATATTCAGCATCCTGTGCACGTTGCCCACCTCATCCCAGCTGAATTTCAGGTCATCCCAGGGCGCGTTCTGTGAGAGCACATACAGGCGGAGCGAGTCTGCGCCGAATTTCGCCACCACTTCCTCAGGGGAGACAACGTTGCCAAGGCTCTTTGACATCTTCTTGCCTTCGGTATCAAGGGTGAAACCGTGCATCAGCACGCTCTTGTACGGCGCCCTCCCGAATGCTATCATGCTTGCGCCAAGCTGCGAGTAGAACCAGCCGCGCGTCTGGTCGTGTCCTTCAGTTATAAAATCAGCAGGCCACCATTCCTCGAATGCTTTCTCATCATGCAGGAAATTAAGTGTTGCCCATGATGCCACAGCTGAATCAAACCACACGTCAAAGACGTCAGGGACGCGGCTCATCTTTGCACCGCATTTGCATTTGATATGGATATTATCTACATTGGGTCTGTGCAGGTCTGGAAGTTTTGATACGCCTGAGCGCTTCTCAAGTTCGTGCCGTGTTCCCATAACTTCTGTCTCGCCGCAGGACTCGCATACCCATACTGGAATTGGGATCCCCCAGTACCTCTGGCGCGATATGCACCAGTCCCGCGAACCTTTGACCCAGTCGGCAAACCGTGCTGAGCCAGCCCATTCGGGATACCATTTGACTTTTTCTATCTCGGTGAGCATCTGTTCCTTGATGTCAGTAACACGCAGGAACCACTGCTCTGTGGCAAGATAGATTATGGATGTCTTGCATCTCCAGCAGTGACCGTACCTGTGTGATATCCTGCCGCTTGCAAGGAGCAGTCCGTTCCGGGTAAGGTCATCGAGCACTACTTTGTTGGCATCCCTCACATGCATGCCCCTGTACTCTCCCGCTTCATCGGTGTACCTGCCATCAGGACCTACGGGGCAGAAGATGGGGAGATTGTGTTTCATACCGAGTTCAAAGTCGTCTATACCATGACCGGGTGCGATGTGGACGCATCCTGTGTTCTCTGCTGTGACGAAATCTGCCAGGTAAACATTATGAGCGAACTCCTTTTGAGCGGGAACCTTATTGCCAAGCGGCGCCTCGTATTCGATACGCAGATCTTCACCGAGCAATGTTTCAAGAACCACGTATTCCTTATACCTGCCCTGTTTAAGCACATTCGCCATAAGCTGCGCTGCCATTATCAGTATCTCTTCCTTCCCGTCCTTTGCCACCCTGACTTTGACATACTCAAAGGATGGATGCACTGCGACTGCGATGTTGGCAGGTATTGTCCAGGGCGTTGTTGTCCATATAACAATATATGTATTCTCCTCACCTTTTACCGGGAATTTTATATACACGGAAGGGTCGGTCTCATCGGCATATTCCACTTCAGAATCCGCTATGGCTGTCTCGCACCGCGGGCACCAGTTCACGACCCGCAGACCCTTTTCAAGAAGCTTCTTTTCATGTGCCTGTTTCAGCGTCCACCATGCCGCCTCTATGTACTCATCGCGCAGGGTCATGTATGGCTCTTTCCAGTTGAGCCAGACGCCCAGGTTCCTGAACTGGACTGTCATCTCATCCCTGTGTAAAAGCGCGAACTCCTTGCATTTTGCCACGAAATTGCCCACTCCGTATGTCTCGATATCCTTTTTAGATTTGAATCCCAGCACCCCTTCCACCTTTACCTCGATAGGAAGGCCATGCATATCCCATCCCGCGCGTTCAAGTATGTTATACCCGTTCATGGAGCGGTACCGCAGTACGGAATCCTTGATTATCTTGTTCCAGGCTGTCCCCAGATGTATCCTGCCTGTAGTGTATGGCGGTCCATCCACAAAAAAGAACTTCTTCCCGTTCTTCCTGAGTTCCCTGACGCGGGAATAAGCATCTATTTTATCCCAGAACTTTTGAATATTCTGCTCTACTACTTTTGCATCGTACTGCGAAGCCTCTTTTAGCATAAAAATGATCTCCAGAGAATGGAGGGTAGTAATGCGATAATGCAATTAAAACTTATGGTTCGGAAATTACAAGGATTACAAAAGAGTTAATAACTCTTATGCCTAAGAGATGGATGTTTTGGTGATTGTAATGGATGCAAAAGAAGCGACAAGGGTAGTAAGAGAATATTTTGACAGTATTAAAAAAATCAAGTTCATATTCGATGTTAGAGATGTTAAATTCGATGATTCGGAGAATATGTGGATAATTAGATGCGATGTCCAAAATCTTTTCGAAGAGGAGCCGATTTCATACGAGGTAGGAGTGGATGATGAGACCGGGGACATCGAATATGTCGAAGAAATTGAGTGATAAGGCAAAACCTATTATAACCGATACGAGCCCGTTATTGTTACTTCTAATGGGTTTGTACGATAAAAAGGCTATTGAGAATTTCAAACGGCTTTCAAAGTATGATTCAGAGGATTACGATTTAGTAATGCAATTCGTTGCTAGAAGAAAAATCATGGTAACGCCACAAGTTTTATCTGAAGTATCAAATTTTGCGAAAGAATTGAAACCAAACAAATTCTCCGAATTTATGGTAGGAAATAGAGCTACACTTGAAAAAATATATGAAAAATACATACCTAAGACCGATATTCTTTCATCTCACGAAATAATTAAGTTTGGATTTACCGATATTTCAATCGTTTTAGCTGCAAAACAAAATAATGCATTGGTACTTACGGATGACTTTCCATTATGCGGAGTATGTAAAATCGGATTAGACACGATGCACATTAAGGAAATTCTAAGCCAAAAAGAGATTTTTTAGATATAACCTGCTTTAAAAATGAAATAAAATTAACTGTATAACAAAAATAATAAAAAAGTTCCAGAGTTACCGGAACTGTATGCTTTTAAAATACCTCGAAATACCAGAGCAGACCCAGTAATATCAAGACAATTAAGACGATCCAGATATACCTGCTGCTGCCCTTTTCTTCTTTCTTTGGCTCTGTCTTCGGGGGTTCGACCTTTGTGACAGTTTTCGGCTTTGGAGCTTCAACCCTGGGTTTTGGCGCCTCTGCCTTTGGTCTTTCTATTTCAGGTCTTGGTTCGGGCTCTTCAACAGGCGCCCCCACTCTCTTCTGTATTTCCTCTCCAGAGAGGAATGGGCTCTCAACGCCGGTGAGTACCGCCATTACACGTACCCTGCCAGTCAGGTTATTATCTACTTTGGCGCCCCAGATGATCCTCTTTGTGTTGGTGACCTTATCCATTATCAGTTCGCCTGCGACTGCGACTTCTTCCAGCGTCAGGTCTTCGCCACCAACGATGTGGACGAGTACGCCGTAGCTTGCCGAGATGTCCCTGACATCAAGCAGCGGGGTGCTGACAGCCTGTGCGACAGCTTTTCCTACCCTGTCCTCGCCGTCACCTTCGCCTATACCAATAGACGACACTCCGCCGCGTTCCATGACAGCGCGAAGGTCAGCATAGTCAAGGTTGACAAGGCTTGGCTGTGTTATTGTGTCCGTAAGGTTCTTTACAAATGCTCCAACAAGCGCATTGGCAACGTTAAGAGCTTCTTTCAAAGGAAGGTTGCCTGCTACCTCTCTTAATTTTGAGTTATCGATTATCACTACAGAGTCGCATGTCTGAGCGAGTTGATTTATCGCTTCCCTTGCCTTTTCCCTTCTTGACATTTCGATCGTGAACGGAATGGTAACGCATCCAACAGTAAGAGCGCCCATCTCTCTCGTAATCTCAGCGACTACCGGCATGGCGCCAGTTCCAGTTCCTCCGCCCAATCCTGCAACCAGGAACACAAGGTTCGCCCCTTCAAGCTCTGCCTTTATCTCATTATAGTTCTCACGGGTTGCCTGTGCTCCCATTTCAGGGAAGCCGCCGCATCCATGCCCGCGGCATATCTTTTCTCCAAGCAGTATCAGTTTGTCCGCCTTCTGGATATAAAGGTGATTAACATCAGTATTTGCGGCGATTATCCTGCCGCCTGCCATACCCTTTTCTGCGATCCACGTCGTTATATTACAACCAGCACCACCCAGCCCGACTACAGCAACAGATGGTTTTGCTGTTTTTGCAAATTCTTTTAAATCTGTGACCATTCTTAATAGCCTCCTTCATGACTATATTTGTGTATTTAAATAGCTTTTTGAGTATATAAGTGTTTTTGAGGGCAATAACTTACATTCCAAATTTTCTCATCATTTTTTGTATATTAAATCTTCCCCCCTTCATACCTTTAATAGTTTTTTGCATCATTTTATGGTATTTAAGAAGCTCGCGAACCTCATCATATTTCGTGCCTGAACCGCGGGCTATCCGTGTGATCCTTGAGCTGTTAATGTGTTTCGGGTCTTCCAGTTCCCTCTCGTTCATGGAATTCATGATGAATTTGTACTTTTTCAGTTTCTCCTGGGTCACGCTGTACATCTCATCAGAGACGTTCATCCCCAGTTTGCCCATGGGCAGCATCTGCATTACTTGCTTCAGGGGTCCCATCTTGTTCATTGCCTCCATCTGCTTGTACATATCCTTGAGAGTGAACTTGCCGCTGAGCATCGCCTCCATGTCAAGCTCGTCGCCTTTGAGTGTTTCTTCTGCTTTCTCAAGCAGGGATTTGATATCGCCCATGCCCAGCAGCCGGGAGATGAACCTGTCTGCTTCGAATTTCTCAAGGTCGTCAGGGGTTTCACCTGTTCCAATAAATGCGATCGCAGTATCTGTATCAGAAACGGCGGAAAGCGCGCCCCCGCCTTTGGCTGTCCCGTCAAGTTTGGCAATTACAACCCCAGTTATCCCGATCGAGGCGTTAAAAGCTCTTGCCTGCTCACTCGCAAGCTGTCCCATCGCAGCGTCAAGTACGAGCAGCTTTTGCTGTGGATGAGCAATGCTGTGTATATCTTCCATCTCTTTGATGAGGTCTTTCTCAAGGGCATGCCGCCCTGCAGTATCTATGATCTTCACATCGAACTTTTCAATGGCTTTGAGCCCGCGCTTCGTGATGGCAGGGGCATCCTTTACGTCCTTTTCACCGTAAAAGAAGATTCCAATCCGGTCGCAGTGGGTCTTAAGCTGTTCGTATGCACCAGGTCTGAATGTATCCGCGCAGATGACAGCAGCTTTGAGCCCTTTTCGCTGGAAATAGCGAGCCAGCTTTGCTGTCGTGGTGGTCTTTCCGCTGCCCTGAAGCCCCACCATCATGATGGTCTGAGAAGTAAGACCCACGTTCGCAGATTTTCCGAGGATGTTTATGAGTTCCTGGTATACGATACGAATGACATGCTCCCTTGGGTTCATGCCTTTGGGAGGTTCTTCCTTTAACGAACGCTGCTTTATCTTCTGGGATAAGGTCATCACCAGTTTGACGTTCACATCTGCCTGCAGGAGGGCACGCTGGATGTCCTTAACAACTTCGTCCACTATCCGCTCGTCTATCCTGCCCGCTCCTACGAGCTTCTTGAGTGCATCCTGAAGTGAACTGCCCAGTTTGTCAAGTACCATAGAGTCTGCCTGCCTTTTTATGCTTAATGCTTCTGCTGTTAATTAAAGTTTGTGGAAATCTTTTTTATATCAGATCCACTTAAGAGCCATCGAGATGAATCTATGCCATATGATATATTAGACAGACAGGAACTTGTCTCGACGATCCATCTTATGATTATCAGCGCCCCGCGCATTGCTAAAAAGGCGCAACTTGGACAGTTCGTCATACTGAGGATCGATGAGAAAGGGGAGAGGATACCGCTCACGATCGCGGATTTTGACCGGAAAAATGGAACGATTGCCATGATATTCCAGGCGGTTGGCAAGACCACGATGCACCTTGCTTCCATGAAAGCAGGCGATGAACTCCTTGATTTTATTGGTCCACTGGGAAATCCGGCGCATATAGAAAAGACAGGGACAGTGATACTTGTCGGAGGCGGCGTGGGAGTCGCCCCCGTCTTTCCGCAGGCGCGCGCCTTCAAGGAAGCAGGGAATAAAGTCATATCTATCATAGGAGCGCGCAGCTCAAACCTCCTTCTCTGGGAAGACAAAATGCGCAAGGTGAGCGATGAACTGTTTATCACCACGGACGACGGGACAAAAGGACACCACGGCTTTGTGACAGATATAGTAAAGAAGATCCTCGAAAGCGGGACGCAAGTGGACAGGGTTGTTGCCATCGGCCCCCCTGTTATGATGCGTGCTGTGGCAAGCGTGACAAGACCTTTTAATGTCAAGACCATTGTCAGCCTGAACTCCATCATGGTGGACGGAACAGGCATGTGCGGAGCATGCCGCGTGCTTGTGGGCAACGAGACAAAGTTCGCATGCGTGGATGGACCTGAATTCGATGCGCATCTTGTTGATTTTACCCTGCTTATGAACAGGCTTGCCATGTACCAGCCAGAGGAGAAGATGGCGCTTGAAAAGTATAAATGCGATAGAGAGGGATGCAGATGTTAGAAAGACAGAAGATGCCTGAGCAGGACCCGAAGATTCGCGCCACCAATTTCAATGAGGTCGCACTTGGTTTCACTGAAAATCAGGCAGTGGAAGAGGCAAAGCGCTGCATCCAGTGCAAGAAACCCACATGCATGAAAGGATGCCCTGTCAAGGTTAAGATACCAGGATTCCTGAAGTATATGGCAGAGGGAGATTTTGACAGTGCAATAAAACAGATAAAGCTCGATAATGCCCTCCCCGCAGTCTGCGGGCGCGTGTGCCCCCAGGAGACCCAGTGCGAGCAGGTGTGCGTGTTGGGTAAGTATGGAGCTTCGGTCTCGATAGGCAGGCTTGAGCGCTTCGTGAGTGATTACGAGCGAAACATTGGTGTTGAAGTCCCTGAAAAGCCCGAGCCGACGGGAAAGAAGATCGCTGTGGTAGGCTCAGGACCAGCCGGGCTCACGGCGGCGGCAGACCTTGCGAAAATGGGACATTCTGTTACGATATTTGAAGCGCTCCACGAAACCGGGGGCGTTCTCACATACGGAATCCCGGAATTCAGGCTTCCCAAGGAGATAGTCCGCGCAGAGGTCGAGTATGTGAAAAAGCTTGGGG
>BLYN01000045.1_pt1 | contig 11988 bp, 9 predicted proteins | sample 7848601 | NCBI WGS metagenome assembly BLYN01 (sample SAMD00058756, study PRJDB5105) | groundwater metagenome | biome: groundwater biome; feature: underground water body; material: groundwater | place: Japan:Gifu, Mizunami | collected 2014-06-26 | depth 300 m m
ATCAACGAAATGCCTGTGATTTTCAAGTGGAAGTATAAGATGGATGAAATGCCTGGAAAGATTGAATCATTGTAATGTTAATTTGGAATCGATATACTACCTTTGTTTATTATCCCTTAATCTTTGCCCCAGATTTCGCCTAACGGTTCGGAGTTTGGCGAAATGGCGGTGTTCAAAGCCCTTCACCGTCACCCGCTACAAAAGTTTTTTTAAGAATGAATATTTAGGTGGGTCGCTTTCTAAAAAACTCTGATATTTTGATTGTGTCGCGATGTCGGATAAAATAAATCTAATTTTTTTTGACCCGTTCCAGACGGTTAAGAGTAATATTGTGATAGAACACAGATTGCACGGATTACACGGATACGCACGGATCAGTGAAAATCCGTCAAATCAGTGTCATCCGTGTTCGATTTGAATAAATAGGAAAATTTCAAGAAATCAATTGCTTTTTGAAAAACGATACGTATCAAGCCAGCCAAATTCCTTAACCGATGACTACTGCAGGTCTAAATGGTCAGTTGGGTGAGATTTGAAAAGGTTAATACTGGTTTAATGCACTATAGACTTCCCTGCATTTCAATTTCTGGATGTTCCCTATCATAATGCCAAAAAAGTTTGGTCATAGGTGTTATAACGAAATATTTGTTAATATGTAACCGCATATACATAATCATTTTATCTTAACAGCGCATCTTGTATCTGATGATATTCGAAAAAATACCCACAGTGCCCACCTCCGAGGAACTCCTTAATAAATCCTTCAAGCGCGCTGCCCGCGCAAAGCATGGAAAACGAATTCTTGACCGCGCATCAAAGCAAAAAGCCGAGGAATCCATGCTCCTTACTGCAGCCAACATCCTCAGTGATAATCTTATCAACATAGTAAGAAAATTTCCCAGCTTTGACACTATGCCCCCATTCTATCTGGAGCTTGCCGACATAATCGTGGGGGTTGAGGAGATGAAAATGAACCTCGCCTCTGTGCAGTGGGCGGGCACCAAGATAAACGAGATGTCGCGAAAATACGTGGGCATGATGCGAAATGCCGAGGATGCAAAGGTTGTGCGAAAGGCGGCGTTCGGCAGGATATCCTCCATCGTGGACAGCATTGACGGCAGCCTGCGATTCCTGAACGATGCACGGAACAAGCTGCGCAAGCTCCCTGAAATAGGTGAAGGACCGGCAATTGTTGCGGCAGGCTATCCCAACGTGGGAAAATCCAGCTTTGTGGCGCTTGTGAGCAGCGCGCGGCCTGAGATAGCCGCTTATCCATTTACGACCAAAGGACTGGCTGTAGGGCATTTTGAAAGGAATAAGATACGATACCAGGTCATAGATACTCCGGGGCTGCTTGACCGCCCCCTTGAAGAGAGGAACGAGATAGAACTCCAGGCGGTATCTGCGCTCAAGCATGTAGGAAAGGTGATACTCTATATTATCGACCCGTCCGAGACATGCGGCTATACCCTTGAAAAGCAGATGCACCTGCTTGAGGAGATTAAGAAAGAATTCGGAATCCCGATGATCGTTGTGGCGAACAAGACAGATATATCAAAGCCTGCCGGAGGAGCCGACATGAGCATGTCAACATTGACAGGTGAAGGAGTGGATGCAGTGCTGGAACAACTTTTGAAGATGATACCTTCCCAGGACTTATATATAATTAATAATCATTAAGGATTCGATTAATAATGCCTATAGGTGTATACATCTGCCACTGCGGGTCGAACATAGCAGGAACAATCGACGTCGAGGACGTCAGGAAACATGCTGAAAAACTGAAGGACGTAGCAGTCGCCCGCGATATACAATTCGCCTGCGGTGACGCTGGGCAGGAGCAGATAAAGAACGACATCAAGGAGTACAAACTTGACCGGGTCGTGATGACAGCATGCTCACCCCGCCTTCATCGGGTCACATTCAGGCGTGTGCTTGAACGGGCTGGTGTCAATCCCTGTCTCCTTGAGATGGTTAATATCAGGGAACAGGGCTCATGGGTTCATTCGGAAAAAAGCAGCCTTGCCACGCAGAAAGCTAAAGATCTTGTTGCCATGGGTGTGGCAAAAGTCGCATTTCTTTCCCCTCTTGAGAAAAAGACCCTTCCAGCAAACAGGGACGTCCTTGTTATTGGCGCAGGAGTTGCGGGAATAGAATCTGCTTTTTCTCTATCGGAAATGGGGGTGAAAGTAAGACTTGTCGAAAAGGAGCCGACCATAGGCGGCAAGATGGCGCTGCTGAACGAGGTCTTTCCCTATAACGACTGCTCCCTGTGCGTCCTTGCCCCGAAGATGTCGGATGTCCAGAACAACCCTAACATCACGCTGTATACTTATTCCGAGATAACCGCAATAGAAGGCAGGGCAGGGAATTTCAAGATCAGGGGAAATAAGAAACCCCGCTACGTTGACGAGAAAAAATGCAAAGGCTGCATTGAGCTGTGCGCTCATGTCTGCCCCATCGATGTTCCAAATCAGTTCGATTTCGGTATAGGTAAACGGAAATCGATCTATATCCCCTTTGCGCAGGCCGTACCTCTTGTGGCATGTATTGACGAACACTGCGTTGGATGTGACCTGTGCAGGCTTGCATGCCCTGCTGAAGCTGTGGATTTTTTCCAGAAATCTGAGGAATTCGAGTTCAATGTGGGCGCGGTGATACTTGCGACGGGATACCAGCCATTCGATGCCAGGCGCAAGGAAGAATACGGGTACGGGCGGTATAAGAACGTAATCACCAACCTCGAACTTGAGCGAATGCTCTCAGCAGCCGGTCCCACGAACGGCAGAGTGGTTTCCCCATCAACGAATGCGGATGTCAAACGTGTCGCCTTTATTCTTTGTGTCGGATCGCGCGATGAGCAGGTCGGAAACACTTACTGTTCGAAAGTATGCTGCATGGCATCAATAAAGAACGCTTTGAAGGTGGCTGAACTATATCCGGATGCTTTGGTCTCGATACATTATATCGATATCAGGGCAGGCGGCGAAGGCTACGAGGAATACTACCGCCGTTCCCAGGAGATGGGCGTATCCTTCGTGCGCGGGCGCGTGGCTGAGGTTGAGGAATCCGACGGCAAAACGCTAATTCACTATGAGGACACTCTTTCAGGAGAGACCTGCCATGAAGCATGCGACCTTGTGGTGCTCGCTATCGGAATGGAGGCGAACAAAGATGCGCAGATTATCGGGAATATGCTTAACCTTTCCACACGTCCTGACCGGTTCTTTCAGAGTGCTCATCCCAAGATGCGACCTGTAGAGACGCATAAAAAAGGAGTGTATATTGCAGGATGCGTCGGAGGACCCAAGGAAATACAGGTATCCATAGAGCAGGGAACCGCGGCTGCCGCAAAAGCCAATAGCCTGCTTCATAAGGGAGAGATCGAGATCGAGCCATTGAGCGCATACGTGCTTCCTGAACTCTGCGATGGCTGCCGCATATGCGAGACCGTATGCGAACTGGGACGGATCAAAGTAATAAACGGAAAAGCCTCTGTCGATGAGATCGCCTGCCGCGGTTGCGGCGCTTGCAGCGCTGCGTGCCCGAATGGGGCACTTCAGACACGGAATTATCCTGATGACGGGATCATGGCTCAAATAGCTGAAGCTACGCGCGAGATACACGAATTCCCGCTGGTTATAGGCTTCCTCTGCCACTGGTGTTCCTACGCAGCGGCGGACCTTGCAGGTTCCCTGCGATTACAGTATCCTACCAATATGCGAAGCATCCGTGTGCTTTGCTCAGGAAGGGTGAACCCTTCATTTGTCCTTGAGGCGCTGCGGCGGGGAGCTGACGGTGTGCTCGTTGCGGGATGCAGGATGGGAGAATGCCATTATACCTTCGGGAACTACTGCGCGCTTCAGAGGATGAACGTGCTTTCCAAATTGCTCGTTGACCTTGGTTTTGACGAAAGGCGTCTCAGGGTAGAATGGCTTGCAGCCAGCGAAGGCAGGAAGTTTGCCGGGATAGTGAAGGACTATGTTGAACAACTCAAAGAAATAAGTCCGGTAGGCAGCGAACTCAAGGGATGACATGACTGAGGAAAAACTGGAAGTCACGGTTGACAGCGAGGTCAGGGATTCGCATTTCCTGTACACGCAAAAGACAGGTAAATCAAAAAAGCTCCTTGATTATGATTACAAACGCTGCAGCGGCTGCAGCATCTGCATTGAGATATGCCCCAAAAAAGCCATCGAGGCAGGACCCTTGATAGAAATAGCTACAGGGATGGATGCCCCGCCAGTTATCATTGACCATACAAAGTGCTCGTTCTGCGGCATGTGCGCAGCCTTCTGCCCTGTAAAAGCGGTCAGGATGTCGGTGAATGATAGGGACATCCTTGAATTGACAGAGTTCCCGCATCTTGATTCAAGTGTTGTCATAAAGACCCCGTATTTAAATACGGAGACTGGCAAGTGCCTCCCTTGCCTGCTCTGCAAGAAAGCTTGTCCCGAAGAGGCTATCAGCATTGAGTTCACTTTCCCGAAAAAAGAGATAGCGGCACCTTTCAAGGCTGGCAGGAAAGGCGAGATAGAAGTGGACATGGAAAAATGCACCCTGTGCGGCGCATGCGCAGAACTCTGCCCTGCTTTCGTGCTTGTGGAGAAAAAGTCCACTCCTTCTGCCCTTGTGCCTTTTGACAACCTCCTTGTTGACCGCGATAAGTGCGACTACTGCGGCATCTGTGTTCCGTTCTGCCCTGAGGATGCCATAAAAGTGAAGGGAGACTTTTTCGGGGAAGCGCCGAAGCTCACCGGAAATATCAAAGTGGATGATAACAAGTGCACGCGGTGCGGCTGGTGCGAAGCAGTCTGTCCTTATGATGCAGCGAAGGTGACAAAACCTTTCGAGGGTGATATAGACCTTATAGAGGCAAAACTCAAAGGTTGCGACCCGGTTGGCTGCCACGGCTGTTTCAATGTCTGTCCCTCAAAGGCATGGATCATCCCGAAAGATAAGAAAATCGATTGTTTGCGGGATTTTTGCACTTACTGCGGCGCGTGCGAGAAAGCATGCCATGTTAAAGCAATAGGTGTAAAAAGGAAAGCAACAAGACATACAGAGATAAAAGATACGCCATGGGCACAGGACTGGAAGAGAGCGATCATTTGCCTGACCACGGCTGAGAGAGAAAGACCTGACGTGTCGCGTACTCTGAGCGTTGAAAAGGCAGAGAGAAAGATAGAGCCTCCAGGCGCCATACCTGAAGTTAATGGGACGCTTAAGTTAGTGGATGAAAGAATTTCAGGGCTACTGCAGCTCCTGAGCAGTAAACAGGTGAGGCGCGCCTGGGAGAAGAAGGATGCGCAAGTAGCGGCGCAGGAGATCAGGAAGAGGATGATGAAACAGGAAAAATCATTGAAAAGAGTCGAGTAATCAACCATGCCAGACCTTGTAATAAAGAATGCCAGGATTTTCATCGACAATGCCATCCAGCCAGCCGAGATCGCAATAGATAACGGCAAGATCATTAAAGTAGGCAAAATCATTGGAACGCAGGAGGTCGACCTGGTAATCGACGCAAAAAACGCGCTCATCCTGCCTGGCGCAATAGACATACATGTCCACTTCCGTGACCCCGGTATGACAAAAAAAGAGGACTGGTACACAGGTTCATGCGCGGCGGCAGCAGGGGGGGTCACCACGGTTATCGACCATCCCAATACAATTCCCCCAACGATAGACCCCGAATCCTTCAAGAAAAAACAGAAGGGGGCGAAGAAATCGATAGTTGACTACGGGATAAATGCGGGTGTGACGCAGAACCTGAAATATCTGAAAACCCTGTGGGAACTGGGCGCCACCGCGTTCGGGGAGATATTCATGGCAGAGTCCACAGGGGCCCTGAACGTGAACGACAGGACGCTGAAGGAAGCGCTTGATATCATAGAAACACTTGGCGCAGTCGCATGCATACATGCTGAGGACGAGGAGACGAGAAAAAGGTTCGTCCATTTCCTGAAAGGGGCTTCACAGCCTGAATCCCACTCAAAGTCACGACCCCCGCTCTCTGAGAAGATCGCAGTGGAAAAAGCGATCAAAATGGCAGGGAACGCGAAACTCCATTTCTGCCATATCAGTGCAGGCGAAAGCCTTAAAACAATAAAAAAGGAAAAAGCCAATAATAAAAACATAACCTGCGAGGTAGCACCGCACCATCTGTTCCTTTCCACTAAGGACTACAAGCGCCTGGGGGCCCTTGGAAAGATGAACCCACCGCTTCGCGATTACTATTCCCAGCAGAAATTGTGGGAAGGACTGAATGACGGTACCATTGATATCATCGCATCAGACCACGCCCCCCATCTTGAGCGTGAGAAAATGACGGATATCTGGAGCGCCCCAGCAGGTGTCCCCGGTGTCGAGACCATGATGCCGCTAATGCTTTTGGCAGTTAAACGCAACCTTATCACACTGAAGCGACTGCTTGAGGTAGCGTGTGTGAACCCAGCAAGGCTTCTGGGGCTCCCAAAAGGAATGATAGCGCAGGGATATGATGCAGACCTGGTGATCACAGGAGAGCCGCAGGAGATACGCACGGAAAAATTGCACAGCAAAGCAGGATGGACGCCATACAGCGGAATGCAGGGTATTTTCCCGGAAATGACGCTATCAAGAGGGGAAGTAGTAGTTGAAGATGGAGAAATAACTGCAAAAAGAGGGCACGGAAGGGCAATTCCCGGCCGGGGATTTGTCAACATGAAAGATAATGAGGATTGAAAAGAGTAATATACCCTGAACTATAATATAATAAATAAGTGCAACCCATAAAACACATCAATGGAGGGCTTTAAAGGTATAAACGGATAGCGCTGGTCACCGACGATTTTTCGGTATATCACTCCATCATAGAGGAGACGCGGTCACGCAGTAATCTTGACCTGATGGTTCTCACTCCACTTGAGCCGATCCCTCAGAACATAGGAGTTATCATTACCACCGAAGAAGAATCCCATAATATCGACTTTAGCAGCGACAGGATAATCATCGCCGACGGGCGCCCGCAGGCTGCACTTGACAGGGCATGCTCCCTTCTGTACGCTGAGGAATTCGACGAGATCATAATCGGGATAGACCCCGGTAAATATCCGGGCGTTGCAGTGCTCGGGAACGGGAAAACCATCTCTGTTTACCACGTTTCAGCTGGCGAGGTCTGCCCGCTAATAAAAAGGATTTCTGATATAATCGCGGCAATAAACATCGCCAGGATCAAAGGAAAAAGCGTGGGAAAGCAGTTCATAGAGCCGTCGCAGGGTGAAGTAAGGGTAATACAGGAGCACAGCAGGGAGCACTCGAACGGACGCTCAACGATCCCCCGCCTTCTTGCCAGGGCTGTGGCAAAAGGCGAAATGACACTTGAAGAAGCCGTGGAACGACACAACGGTTTTTAATTTAACGGGGCTTTTTCTGAGCGTATGGAAATCCTTGCCCCGATTGCTGCAATTATGATAGCTGCAAGAACGGTCAAAAATATGAACTGCTTGCTGTCATTGATAAGCGGAAAAACTTCCATTGCACCGCTTATGACCAGAATATAAGTGCTGCCGCTCCAGAACAGAAGACCGCCTGCAAGGATAAAGAATGGATGTGACCACTGCCTTCCGATTCTCTCATTCGCAAGATGCAGGTCCACTATTTTTCCAGCGCTTATCAAAACCCCTGCTATCACATACCACCAGATAGAGGCATTGACATACCCCAGCAGCAGTATAAGATATCCTACCATGATCTCGCGGTTATAATAGTCCCAGAGTTCGATCCCCCCCTGCACCGTGCCAATTAGAGAGAGTATTATGGCTGCAAGGTACATCACAAAAGTGATTTTCCCTCTCTGGAGCGATTTCATCATGGTATCCCTGAAATCGCTGAAAGCGTCATCAAGACCCGTGCCGCGAAAGAGCGCGTACGCCCCTATTGCCCCCATTATGACAATAATTCCCACTTCTGGTCTGTTCGCATACAGTGAAATAGCGTATATCATGAATGCAAGGCCGAAGGGCATGAAAAAAGTATGCGATATCTTCGGGTCGTTAAATGCCTGCTTGATGATATAATATGTGCTTTCCAGGTTCTCATGCTGCTTGACTATGATCCTGTGAACCGCATCCACCTTTATCCTTGACTGGATTATCGGAAGCACAGATTCGTCTTCTGCCCCGTCAGAGACCAGTATCGCTCTCTGCGGTTTTAACTGTTCAAGAATGGTCTCAAGCTGCCTGGCGATTTTCTTGTCTGCGACTATCCCGACTTTTTTATCCCCTGCGATCGAGACGATTTCCGCTTCACTACTTTCCGCGATCATTTCGTCGTATACCTTTATCCCGCCGAAAATGGTGTTGATATCCGAATCTTCCGGGTCGATAGCTGCAAGTCTGATAGCAGCATCAAGGTTAGCTGCCCTGCCTTTTATCGGGCTTTGTACACCAGCCTTCTCCCCGAGATCGTTGTCACGGTCTATACAGATTATCAATGTCTGCATTGTAATCCAGTATCAACATGTTTATATAAATAGACTCCGAGTCTGCGCAGGTTAGCTCTCCTTTGGCAATGTTGTTAATCCTGTCTATACCGCCCTTCTCAGCTATGATATTTTCCAGCGCGTCAGGCACTTGCTTCATGAGTTCAGCCAGCACCTCAGCAGTGAAATTGGAGACTTTTTAATTTTTTCTGGGTAAATGAATCCAGATAAGGATAATCGACCACAGAGTTGTAATAGTTCTCCATACGTCACCGGTTAAGAGAAAAATTGGGATGGAACACGGATTCCACGGATAACGCGGATTGGCACGGATGATAAAATATCCGTGGGTATCCGTCAAATCCGTGTCATCCGTGTTCTATTTCAACTAAGGATCGAGAATCATAACTATCTTTCGCCGTTCTTACAGGCGGGAATCCCACGATGTCTATGGTCACGGAGGCTATCTTCACGTCCTTTTCCTTTGCGAATGCTTCAAGTATCCTCTGGTGCATCGTATGCTTTATAAAGCGTCTCTGGCGCATCGCCTGCCTCAGGAGCCTGTACATGTCGATTTCGCCCTCCCTGCTCAGTTCGGGTATCCTTGTGAGATTGGGGAGCCAGTTCTCGTGCGGAAGTCGAAGTTCGCGAGTATCTTCTATGCTCACTATCTTTGCTGAAGGTATTTGTCTCGATTAAATCGGACTCAGAAAAACACAAGATTCTTGCCAAGAAGTGGCTCAATAAGTTTGGCATCGAACCCCCGGCATCTTCTCCAATAGGTTTTCCCGAAAAAGCCTTTTCTAAGCACCAATAAACCGTCTTTTCAGTGGTAAATCTGGCTGGTCGATTTTAATTGAAGGGCTTATAAAGGTCAACCGAATAGTTATATTGAACGACTGTAAGATTTTTAATGGAAGCATATCCATAATATAGGATAACCTCCTTATTATACTACAAAAAATCTACTACACAAAACTATGTCCAGTCCAATCACTATCCAATTTTGCGGCGCAGCATGTGAAGTCACAGGTTCAATGCATCTCCTGACCATTGAGGATAAAAAAATACTTCTTGATGCAGGAGCTTTCCAGGGAACTGATGCAAAAGATAAGAATTCAGCGCCTCTTGTATTTGATCCTGTTGAAATAGATTATATTTTTTTGACCCATGCACATTATGACCATACCGGCAGATTGCCGATGTTATGCCAGAGAGGGTTCAAAGGTGAGATCATAACCACTCCTGCGACAAGGGAAATAACTTTTCGAATAATGGATGACTCTTTAAGAATTCAGAAAGAAGAAGGCGAAGAATTATTATTCACAGAAGAGGATGTAAAAAAAGCAAAAAGCCTTTTTGTTCCACTAAATGAAGATTACCCACGATGGCAGGATGATGAAAAAATGATAAAGATCAAATTCATCCCATCAGAACATATCCTGGGTAGTTCGTCTATTTTCATAGAAGAGCCGGTTTCCCTCTTATATACGGGTGACATTGGCGGCGGCTCATCCAGCCTTCACTCTATCCCAAAACCGTCCGATACCTGTGATTATCTCATTATCGAAAGTACATACGGAAACCGAATCCTTGAAAAAAGCCATATTGAAATATTATCGCAATTGAAAGCTGCTGTTGAATCGATCAGGAAGAATAACTCAAGACTTTTGATCCCCATCTTTTCCGTAGATAGGGCTGAAGAGATCCTCTTCATGCTGCGTGAGTTGAACATCAAAGAAAAAATATATCTTGACACTCCCATGGGTATTGATATGCTCGATATTTATTCACATAATAAATATCTATTATCAAAGATTTCTGATGAATTCCTCAAAAGGAATTCAAAGGAACTTGATAAAATATTCCACCCTGATAATTTCGAAAGGTTAAGAGCAAGAAAAAATAGCGATGAACTTGCTGAATCAACCGAATCCTGTATAATACTTGCAAGCTCGGGAATGCTGGAAGGTGGGCGTATCAGAAAATACCTGCCTCGATTCCTTCCGGATGAAAAGAATATATTGCTTTTTTCAGGTTTCCAGGCAGAAGGAACTCTGGGCAGGGATATTATTAATGGAAATTCTGAGGTGAATGTGGATGGAATACCTGTAAAAGTAAAAGCCGGGATAAAGAAACTCGAAGGGCTTTCCGCTCATGCTGATAAGACTGCACTTTTAAATTATATCGATTGCTTTAAGATATTGCCTGTAAAAGTTTTCATCGTACATGGAGAGAGGGGAGCATCTCTGGAATTATCTGATGCCATAAAAGATAAATTCAGGATAAAAACGTTTGTTCCAAAAATGAATGAAGAATATGACCTGGCAGCAGGTGAGGTCAGGGAAAGAACAATAGTCAAGGGAATATCAACTGGAACGATCTGTTTGAATTTTGAAAATATATCTGGTAAAAAGATGGCTCTTTTCGCAGGCGGAATAATTGATAATGGTGACGGATATTCCCTTGTTTCTGTTCGTGAAATAGAGGAAATGCTTCATGATTTGAAAAAGGAAATGGTAAAACCTCTCCATGATGAAATAATTATTCCAGAAACCCATATCCAGCCTGAGACTCTATCGAGTGCGACTCCTCCATTACCTGAAGAGTTGGTAATGGGTTTAATTAAAATTTTTAAAGAAGGTTATATTTCCAAAAGCCTTATCAGGGACCTGATAGATGCGTCAGAGCGCGGGATAAGCGAATACAGGAAGATTATCGACAAGAAGATTAAAAACGATGCATTGATTCTGGATGAAAATGACCTGAGCCGCAAAGGAATTCAAATCCCGGACAGGTCTCTTATTTCAGGACAACTGGAAGACTTATTAAAGAGAAGCTCTTTAATGGAACCTGCAAATTTGCAGTTATCACTCAATCGAATGTTTAACGAAATAAAGTAATGGAGGAATATCTTAAGATAGAATTTATAAATGTATAAATCGTGAATACCTTTTTTTGAGGATGGGGTACGATGCTGGCTTTCTTGCTCTTATAAGCGATGCCATAAATTATCGATAATATGAGAATCGATCAGAAAACCGATATCGGATATCTGCTTCGGAGAGTGAGTTTCCGATGATATGAGGATGCAATCCTTTAGATTGTGGAAATATTAGTTTGATTATATCAGAATCGGAGAGCGAGATTCTTATGATATGAGGATGCAACTCTGAAAGGCTTCGATTTTCTCTTCGATATCTTTGAGGAAGCAACTTTATTGGAATGTTGCCTTTAGGCATAATCCATCACTATCGTAGAGCGAGTTTCCTATGATATGAGGATGCAACGATATCGGATTTGTCTTTTGAAACATCTATGGCGTCTCAAAGACGATAAAATTGAAAGATTTATTATTGATAAAGACATTTAACTTCAAGTTCTCGTTCGATTAAGTATTTTTCAAACAAAATTAGAAAGGAGTTAAAACAATGATAAATGAAGACTTATGGATATTAGAACTGAAAGCAACAGCAGTGTCACCTCTCTATACAGGTGAGAATAAAATAGACAGCCAGAAAAGAAGA
>BLYN01000067.1_pt1 | contig 11976 bp, 14 predicted proteins | sample 7848601 | NCBI WGS metagenome assembly BLYN01 (sample SAMD00058756, study PRJDB5105) | groundwater metagenome | biome: groundwater biome; feature: underground water body; material: groundwater | place: Japan:Gifu, Mizunami | collected 2014-06-26 | depth 300 m m
ACCCAGACAGGTGAATTTTTCTTGCATAGGTAGTGGAAAGCATATTCACAGGCATCATGTGTGCTTCTGAATTTTCGGAAACCAAATGATGTTCGGTCGCCTTTTATTTCTGCTATCGGCTCTAATGCTAAAGCATAGAGTGATTGCATAGACCTGTCAAACATTGTAGGAATTCCTAAAGGTCGTTTCTTCTTTTTCCCAGGTTTTTCTATGAAAACCCTTTTTAACGGCTTCGCAACATACTTTTTATCAGTTAGACTGAGAGCGGCTTTCATTTTGGATTCAGGTGATGACCATGTTTCACCGTCTATTCCTGCCGTTCTTCTTCCTCTATTTTGATTTACTTTCCTTATTGCTAACAGTTTTGCATAGAATGAGTGAGTTAGCAAGTGCTGCAACCTTTTTACTAAGTACCATATACCATTTTTAACTGCTTTTGCAATCCTGGCTTGCAACCTATTGACATGGTTTCCAACTTTCTTCCAGTCGATGTTATTCCACTGGTCTTCAAGTTGCATGTTCTCAAGCTTCTCACCTTGCGGTGTAATTGAAATTCTTGAGTTCACAGGCAATACCTCCATTCATGCAATAAGACACCGTTGAGTAAGTCAGCATCCTTTCGGATTAAGGCAAATTTTGAACCTCTGTACAATTCATTACAAACTGTCATTTGCTTTTTACTCTCTCCTCTGCCCTCTGCTCCATTGTTACTCTTTGCAGAGTTTCTACCAGTTTCCTGGAGAGCATAGGGTTTTCCAAGCTTCACATCACAAATAATTTCAAATACTTTAGAAGCCACCTGTAAGCCGAAAATCGTATGTCCATTTACTATAATGTGACACGAGCCATCATAGTCTGATTTTGTACCTTTTGGTTTAAGCGTGACCAGTCTTATTTCGCTTATTCGCGGTAACGACTCTTGCGGTGATTCAACATTGTGTTTCTTCATGGTATTTTTATCCTGACAGATTGGTTAGATAAGACTTCCAACATTTCCATATTGTCCTGTAAGCTTTAGACCCCGGCATTACTGCCGACGCATCGCATATTACAGTAGGATTGCCCCAAATGGAAGGGGTAGCATATTTTGCAATTTGTGATGCGACTTTCATGTCGCGGCGCGTCATCCGTGTTCGATTTAGAACTAAACCTGTAAAATATGAAAACCCTTCAGGCGTATTGTTTGCATGCAATTTCAAGTTTGTCGGATGCAGCATTTACCATTTTACGCATCAGCCTGATATCTGCCGCGATGCTAACAAGCTTCTTTGCAATAGCGCTCACCTGGCGCTTTGTCTCTTTCGGGGCAGGACCTCCTGCAACTGCGCGTTTGCTGATATTAGCAGCAGGGTCAAGAGCCTCTTTAATGTCTTTTTCAGTGAGACCTTTTGCGCTCAATTTCTCATGGATGAGCTTCATGGAAATAGCATCCAGGTCAGAAAGAGATGGAATTTTTCCCGACCGCGCAACTGCTCCCACAATATGATGAGCTGTCCTGAAGGGGATGCCGGTTGTCCGCACGATGGTATCGGCAAGCTCTGTGGCTGTCATGAATCCCTTTTCCGATGATAGCTTCATGTTCTCTTTTTTCACCTTCATGGTACTTACCATGCCGCGCGCCATGCGCACGGAAGACCGGACTGTATCAGCGGCGCGCCACAGATGCGGCGTGGCTTCCTGCAGATCGCGGTTGTAGGAGTACGGGAGTGCTTTGCATATAGTCAGCACTGACATGAGGGCGCCGTTCACCGTTCCTGTCTTTGCCCTCATGAGTTCTGCAATATCCGGATTTTTCTTTTGCGGCATTATGGATGACGTGGATGAATAGCTATCGTCAAGTTCGATAAAATCAAATTCCGATGTGCTCCAGAGTATGAGCTCTTCAGCCATGCGGGAAAGAGAGGTCATAATATTTGCGAAACAGCCTGTGCTCTCTATCATGAAGTCGCGCGTACTTACTGCGTCCATGGAGTTTCCAAGCGTGCCGTCAAAGCCCAGGAGTTCAGTTGTCCTCTTCCTGTCTATAGGAAATCCCGTGGAAGCAAACGCGGCAGCGCCGAGCGGGTTCATGTTCGTGCGCCCGTAAGCGCCGTTTACCCGTTCAATATCGCGAAGCAGCGCACTTGCATGCGCAAGAAGATGATGGGCAAGCGTGGTGGGCTGGGCATGCTGGGTATGGGTATATCCAGGCATGATGGTCTCATGATGTTTTGATGCAGTGCCTATCAGGGAAGCAACGAGGTCATGCATCTCTTCCATGAGGTTCATAAGCTCTTCCCTGAGGGAAAGCCGTATGCACGTCGCAACTTCATCGTTCCTTGAGCGCGCCGAGTGCATCCTGCCGCCTGTATCCTCGCCAACCATTTCTATAAGCCGCGCTTCAAGGGCAATGTGTACGTCCTCGTATGATGCGTCAAGGGCGGAAATGCCATCAGCCCTTATTTTCTCAAGCCCGGAGAGTATAGCTGAACAGTCGCTGGCATTGATAATGTCCTGCTCCCTGAGCATAACAACATGCGCCCTATCCACTTCGATATCAGCCTCAAATAGCCGTCTGTCAGCTTCCATGGATGAGGTAAACCGTGTGATGTCCTCATCCGGCTCCGCAGACAGCCGCCCTCGCCTTAGTATGTTCATAATTCTATCAACTAAGATATGCTGTCAGGAATAAAAGGCTTTTCAGGTAATCAATACCGAAGATTATTTAATATATAGGTACCTATAGTAACCTATATGAACGCTACAACAACGATCTGCATAGATCCGAAAGTAAAGGACATGTTGACATCTCTGAAACGGTATTCTCGTGAATCATATAGTTCTGTTGTGGAGAGACTTGCTAATATGGCGATCGATGAAGAACCGCTCAGTGATGAGGCGATACGGGGAATAGAGGAAGCCCTCGAAGACATTAAACATGGACGTATCCATTCTGAAGAAGAGATAATGAAAGAGTTTGATCTGAAATGAGTTATACGGTCGAATATACTTCCAAAGCAAAAAAGGATTTAAAAAAACTTCCTATGGATATTGCACAGAATATTATCCTGTCAATAAATAGTATCAAAGCTGAGCCTTATTCTCATGTAAAAAAGGTCAAAGGGACAAAAAGTCACCCTCTTTATTCTCACCGTGTTGGTAATTACCGGGCGATACTGGACATAGAGGATGACCGTTTGTTGATCATGGTGATAGAAGCGGGGCATAGACGCAGGATATACAGGAAATATTGATAAAAACTATATAATCTCCCATGAACTATTAGGGATAGATAATGATAGAGAACATCCTCTGGCTTTCATTGGGACTGCTGATCGCAGCTTCGCTCATCCCAAAAGAAAAAGACCTCAAGTTCACCGCTGCCGGTGCGGGCTGGGGTTTATTTTCCGTGCACTGGGCGCTTCAGTGGCAGCACTATGCCGGCGCGCGGGATTACGTCAACGTGCTGCTGACCGTGCTCGCCGCTATTAGCTGTCTTTTATTGGGGTTTTTTCTGGTAAAGCAGGACAGGCGCATAATGAGAGACATCAACGGTATAAGCGTCATAAACTCCATTTTCATGGCGACAACCGCATCAGCTGTTGGCGGCATCTCTTACTTTGCTTTTTCTGAGATAATGCCATTGAATCAGTGGCTCATTACAACGGTGACCGACCAGACCGTATGGCTGGGCTCGCTTTTAGGTGTTGAGATAACAAGGCTTGAAACGAACCTCTTATCTGTCAACGGGTACAGGGTTGAGATTATCCTGGCGTGCACGGCAATCGAAAGCATAGCGCTTTTCACAGGGATAATTGCGAGTGCGAACGCGCCTTTTGGACGCACCGCAAAAGCGTTCCTTGTTTCTGTTCCCATAATATACGCTCTGAACCTGATACGGAATGTTTTTGTGGTTTTTGCCTATGCGATGAGCTGGTTCGGCGACCCGGAAATGAGCTTTTATATCGCCCATACCATAATAGCAAAGGGCGGCTCCCTCGTAGCGCTTTTCGTGATAGCCTACGCTGTTATGAAAATACTTCCGGAGATCATAGATATGATAGATGGGATCATTAATATGTTCAGGGGTATCTTCAGAAATGCTGGCTAAAGGGTCATTGTCCTGGATCGGTGCAGCGCTTTTGTTCACTGCTGCAGCAGGATATTTCTCAATGGGTTCCAGCGGCACCATAAAGGCTGCGCTAACATGTCTTTCCATTACAGGACTTTTGCTTGCTCTCTTCTTCATTATATTTTTTCGTGACCCCGAGCGCACTCCGGCGGGGGACGAGGATGATGCTGTTTCGCCAGCCGACGGCAGGGTGATATCCATTAAAGACCCCAAGCTTTGCATTTTCATGAACATCCACAACGTGCATGTGAACCGTGCTCCCCTTGGCGGCACTGTTATGGAAATCGATTACAGACCAGGGGGGTACATCCCTGCATTCAATAAGGATTCAGATGTGAATGAGCGCAATCACGTTATCATAAATACAGAATATGGAAATCTCGAACTGATGCAGATAGCCGGAGTACTGACGCGCCGCATCGTTTCATTCATCAGCGAAGGGAGTCAGGTGAAGAGGGGTGAGCGCATCGGTATGATACGATTCGGTTCGCGCGTTGATATGATAATCCCGGAAGTTTATTATTATACGGTTGATGTCGGGGATAAGGTGAAAGCAGGTGAGACAATTATCGCAACGAGGAAAGACAAAACAGGGAGATGAGAATGGGAAACAACATCATCGGGCTTATTAAACCTGCTGACATAATCACTCTTGTATGCGCGCTCCTGGGGTTTGCCTCGATAATAATGACCTGTGGCGGGCAGCCTGACGCCGCACTTATACTGATCCTTGCGGCTGTGATAGCTGACGTCGCTGACGGCGCTGTGGCAAGGCGCTCAGGTTGCGGGGCACTGGGCGCAAACCTTGATTCGCTTGCTGACGTCATATCTTTTGGAGTGGCGCCGGCTGCTGCGGCTCTTATATTTCTTAATGACCTCGGAGCACTGGCATGGGCATCAGCAGGGTTTTTTTTAGTGTGCGGGATTCTGCGCCTTGCCCGTTTCAATGTTGCCGGGAAGAAGGACGGCTTTGAAGGCATACCGATAACATCCGCAGGTTTTATTGTGGCTTTATTTCTGCTTGTGAGAGATATCGTGCCGTATGCCGGCTATGCGTTTGTTTTCCTTCTTGTTATCGTGTCCCTGCTCATGGTAAGTACGATAAGTTATCCGAAACTGAAGAACCCTGTTATACTGGCTCCCATGGGTATTCTGCTTGTCCTGGATATCGTGGTTTTCTATCTCGACTACCCCGACATTGTCAAAATGGCATCATTAATATTACTTGTATTCGTATTTGCTTATATCCTGAGCCCGCTCTGGAGGAGGTTCTATGACAGAGATCAATGAAAGAGACATAGCTGTATTCGAAGCAGGTATCAAACTCGGAGCGCTTTACCACCAGTTCGTAGGAACGCCCATAAGCCCGGAGACGGTAGATGCTCTTGAAAGAACTATAGAGGATAGCATAGCCCTGCAGCCCCATGTCAGGAGCGTAAGCGTTTCGATAGACCGCGAGATGGTGGAGAAAAGGCAGAATCCCAGGTTCAAGTACTGTGAACTGGAGGGGAGCATGCTGCATGTGAGCCTGCAGATACTGTATAAGAATACCATAGCGCATGTCGAACTGGCTTACGATGAGGAGCAGGATTATCCCCTGATGAGCATAAAAAAAATTGAAGAGATGTAAAGAAGCATCCTTTTTTATTTAACCATATCACGGCGGCAGTAATCACGAAAGTTGTTTACCGAAGTGAAAAACTCCCGCATCATTATTACCCAGAGGTAAGAGCCCTTTCCGGTTAGCTGGAAATATCCGGAATCATATTTCAGAGCTCCGATGATAAAGAAGGCGGCAATATCCAGGAAAATGCCGGGATAGGCACGCTTTCCATACTTCTTGAAGAGAAAGGAGGCAGGAAGCTTCATGCCGAACAGCTTCATGAGGAAATCGTAGCGTACCTTGTCTGGCAGGGAAAAATCCCGCGATGCCATGAGAGGCAATTTACCCTCGTTGATCGTGGCAATATACTGCGGCACACTGAAGGTGTTCGCATAACAGGTTCCTCCCAGGTACCCGATGGAACCGCTCCCCAGCCCGGCATACTCATCGTAATCCACAATATACTCATCAATAATCGATCCGGCCTTCGTCCTGGAAAAACACCATGCCGAGGAAAAGCGGTAAGCGGGAACGAGACCTTTGACAATCCGATGGTAGAAGGCCTCTTCCTTTCGATAGTCAACCCTGCCCAGTTTCGTCTCCATCTCTTCTTTTGTGTGATCAGAAACCATCAGGGGATAATAGGTTATCTGGTCTATCCCGATATCTATGAGGGTAGACAGGTCACCTTCAAGCATGTCCATCGTCTGGGAAGGAAAGTTGAAGATCATATCGGCATTTACAGTTTCAAATTCCCCCAGTACATCTTTCAGACGCAGGGCGATTTCCTCACCGCTGCCATACTTGTCATACCGGTCCATTTCCTTGAGCAGGCCGTTATGAAAACTCTGGACGCCCACAGAAAGACGATTTACCCTGAGGCGCTTCAGGGCTCCAATCGTTATATCGTTCAGATGATTGGGATTTGTCTCCACCGAGATCTCCCGGATGGGGAAAAGCTCTCTTGTCAACGCTAACGTCTCCTCCAGTTCCTCCAGCAGGATGGTGGGCGTGCCTCCCCCCACATAGATGCTGCTGAAATTGTATCCTCTGTCCTTATAGAACCGGATCTCCTTTCTTAAAGTCTGGAAGTAGGCACGGCAGAGATCTTCCTCAAAAACCACCCTGTTGAAAGAACAATAGGGGCAAAGGCGCTCACAGAAGGGGATATGGAGATAGAGGAGCCGCGGCAGCTGATCCTGGCAGGCAGGCAGATCGGGTCGTCTGTCCCCCTGAAAAGTCACGGTGCGGGCAAACTCGCGCCTTGCCAGATAGGCGATGAGAGATTTAATCAATTCAAATCAGAGTATATAAGTAGTAATTGCCTCCACCAGTACCATGTACGAAATCCACAGCATCCAGACGGTGATAGCCAGGAAGATTACCGTGAACACTAACTTTGCAAAAACTGTGATAAGTCCAGTGGCTTTCCCGTGGCCAGTCTCAGTTACTTCATCTTTAATTTCCTGATTTTTCATCGCTTCCTCATATTCCCGGACATGCTCATGGCGCATCTCTTCCTCTGAGATATTGCCTGTTATCCAGGACATATTCGGGAATTTCCCAATGTGCTCATCATAGAAATGCCCTATGAATATAGCAAGAGAGGCAAGAACCGCCTCCCACGTGTGGAACAGGGAGGCTATCTGGACAACTGCAAGAGGGAAGTACTTCATGGCTTCAAACGGAAACCACATTATTAATCCAGTGATGCCCATGACGGCAACTCCAAATCCCCCTCCGAAATATTCGAACTTCTGTTTCCATGTGTATCTCCCAAACCTGGGATGTTCGTCTGAAAGCCCCAGGTAATACCGCATCTGCTGCTTGAAATCTTTGAGATCCTGCAGATTGAATAATACATCGATCCGCGGCTTCTCCAGAAGAAGATGGAAAATCACATGGTAAACCGCCACGCCGATCATCAACAGACCTGAATAGCGGTGTATTAACGTCCTGTTATCAAAGCCGCCCACTGAATCTATCATCCATTTAGACCACCACTCTTCCGGAAACTTCAGCGGGAAACCCGTGTATGCAAGCAGTATAAAGGTTGTAAATAATATAATATGCTGGATGCACTGATTCAGGGTAAACCTCTTGAATATTAGTTCAGTCATGATTTTTCCTCCTTAGTATCCTAAATTTTGATGAAATTCCAAGGAAAATAAGCCCGAATGTAAAAGTCAGTTCAAAGAGTATCATTATTATGTAGAAATATGTTACAAGCGTTTTGACATCGATGAAGAACAGTGAAACAGACTTCCCTTCATGAACCTTGCCGCCATAAACATTTTCAGCGCCGGGATGGCAGCCGGTTTTTCCGCATGTTGCTGGCAGGTTCGCCGGATTTATTGAAGACTCAGGATCATCTTCGGGTTTTGTATCGTGATTTTCATGGCAGTCTGAACAGGTAGCAAGTACCTTTCCACCGCCCAAGTAAGACTTATAATGATATGACTTTTTGTAAGTATCAAATCTGTCTGTTTGAATTCCATAGTACTGCGCCTGCATTATTGTTTGATTGTCATGGCAGTCCGCACACATTAAGGATGATCTATCAAGATGTGTTGGAGAGTTCTGGTTCTTAGAAGACAGGATATTATGGACGCCGTGGCAGTCGATACATGAAGCCGATTCTGTTCTTCCTTCTTGAACTTTTTTCCAGTGTATGCTTTCTTCATAATTAGCAGTTACCTGTGCATGGCATTTTGAACAGAAGGTCGTCAGGTTCACCCGCGAAGGGGAGCCTGTAAAATCCTTGGACATGACGTTTAAAGATACTACGCTGCCGCTGATCTTTTTATCTCCGCCGTGGCAGTCTGTACACGAAATATTATTATCATAGTGTACGCTTTTCTCAAACTCTTTTACCTGTTTGGAGTGGCAGTGAAAACAGGATTCATCCACAGTCATGTCTTCCGCAACTGCAACTCCGGTCAAGATCATCCCAGCAAGGAAAAGCAATGCTGTTATTTTACCAATCCCTGCCCTTAAAAGATTTTTTTTTATGGTATTCGTATCATCACCTCACAAAAATTATCGCCGTACGTTACTGATTGGTTTATCATCTCTCTGTGTGCAGCGCTGAAATTGCCCTGATGTCGTTCGACACAGGGTCTCATCTTCTCAATGCGGTCCTTGTCAAGGGAGATATGCTTTGTAACGATCATTTCTTTCAATCATGAAGTACAATGTTGAGCGACGTTTTTACTTGTTGAATATATATTCATCAAATTTACTATCTTATATATTTTGCTGTTTGTTTTTGCTGATGCGTAGCCATTTAAAGGCTGAATCGGGAAGGAGAAATACGCTTTTCCCGTTATCGAGCTCATTTATTAACCTGCTTTTATTGCGATGCCGTCAATGTTCTCTTGCTTCTGCCGCGATCCCCATGCCTCTCGTGGCATCAAATGCATGGTCGCCTGAGTCTTTTATGACAGATGCCTTTGCCGCCGCTGCTGCTGTAGTTCCGGTGGTGTAGCCCCGCTTCAGAAGAGAACCGTCCGACAGGAGGACAGAGCATCCGCTCTGAATACGTGTGCATTTGGTTAGCTCCTCTTGAAGAGCTTATCCAGTTCCTCTCTGTTAAAAGATACCATCGTTGGTCTGCCGTGCGGGCATGTATAGGGGTTCTCTGTCAGGAAAAGCTGCTCTATGAGCCGCTCCATCTGTCCGGGTAAGCAGTCAGCCCCTGCTTTTATCGCCCCTCTGCATGCGATACTCTTTGTCACTCGCTCAAAGAGCCCGGTCTCATCTTTTATCCTCCCTTCTGAAAGGATATCTGTTATTATGTCGTGAACAAGCCCCGGGTCTTCAAGCTTTCCCAGCACGCTGGGGACTGCGGTTATTGCGAACGCATCATGTCCGAATTCAGATATCTGAAAGCCGAACTCCTCAAGATACGGGTTGCACTCCTTCATCAGTACCTTCTCCTTTGGATTCAGTTCAAGGTTGATGGGAACGATAAGCTCCTGCGAATCTGTGCGCTTTGAATCTCGCACCTGTTCAAAAAGGATGCGTTCATGGGCTGCGTGCTGGTCGATTATCATTAACCCGTCCTTTGTTTCAGCAATGACGTACAGGGCATCCACCTGCCCCAGTACTTTCACCTGTGGTTTTTCGGTATCGTCTTTCTCACCTGTGCCCATTTCAGTGCGCCGCAGCCGTCGCTGCGTATCCTTCACCTGTGCCCTGAACAGCGTATCTTCTTCCCGGATCATGGTCGGACTGTCGATTTTCTCGTACAGAAGCGATTGTGTGGTTTTTACTTGAGGCGCCAGGTCTTTATTTGAAAACGCATCGCTCACCGCCATAGTCACAGCTTCTGAGATCTCCCATTCATGGCTCAGACGCACCTGGTTCTTGGTCGGGTGCACATTAACGTCTACTTCTCTTGTATCCACGGATATTTTTAAGACCACAACAGGGAAACGCCCCTGGGGTATGAGCGTGCCGTAGCCCCTTCGGAGAGCAAAGCCCAGCGCTCTTGATGTCACGCTCCTGCTATTGATATAAAATGACTGGGCGTCCATGCTTCCCCGTGTGATTGCGGGTTTTGAAACAGCTCCTGTGATGGTCGCAAACCTTGAGCTGAAATTAAGAGGCAGCATGGCTCTTGCCACTTCCTGCCCATAGATGTGAAGTATGGTATCCTGAAGCTCTGAGGTGGGAGAGCGAACGAGTTCTTTCCCGTTATGGAGCAGGGTAAAGCTTACGTCATTGTGCCCCAGAGCGTTCTTTGTCACCGCATCTACGATGTGCGCAAGCTCGGTGCTATCTGATTTCAGGTATTTTTTCCTTGCCGGGGTGTTGAAAAAAAGCTCCTCGACCGTGACCGATGTTCCATTGGGCGCGCCAGCATCGCTAATGCCAATCAATTTGCCCCCGTGGACAACGACCTTCGTGCCTGCAAGCCCTTCCTTTGTTTTCGTGACGACCTCTACCTTTGCGACCGCGCAGATGGAGGATAAAGCTTCACCCCTGAATCCCATGGTCATTACATTTTCGATATCTTCAAGCCTGTGTATCTTGCTTGTGGAATGTTTCACAAATGACAACGCGGAATCTTCCCTGCTCATTCCGCACCCGTTATCGGTTACGCGTATGAGCTTCTTTCCGCCTTTTTCGACATCAATCCTGATATCGGATGCGCCTGAGTCTATGGAATTCTCGATAAGTTCCTTTACCACTGATGCGGGGCGCTCTATGACTTCGCCCGCTGCTATCTTGTTTACCGTGGCTTCGTCGAGGATGTGGATTTTGGGCATGTTTTTGATTATATGCTGTGATAGCTATTTACTGTTTCGAGTGGTCAGGATGATGGGAGGAAATGGAAGATATGAACTGGCAGCAGGAGAGATAAGGCACATGCTGGAAGAGTTTGTAAAGAATAAAAGTAAAGAACGATTGCTTTCCAGAGCAAAAGGGTTGAGGCGGGATATGAGATTATGTGAGAGCGCTGCCGGGCTGATAAGAGAGGATAGAGATGCCAGAGCGAGAATACAATAAAGGTATTTGTTTAGCTCAGACACAATTCCTGTCTGAGTACCTTTTCAAGAACTTCAAATCCATTCTTCCCCTGCAATCTGGCAGTAGCCAGTAAAGAAGCAATATACTGATAACCTGACTTTCAGGGTTTTATAGGCTACATCTGAAACAGCCACTCTTCCAAACCCAATTTTTTCAAAATCTCTTTTTGTTCTTTCGTAAAAACTGTAAGCTTTTCAATATTCTCTCCTCCAACAGTAAGCGTGGTTTTCCTGATTCGTCCCATTTCATCCAATCCCTCCCTCACCCCTTCCCAACCATTGGCATTAATCCGTTGTTTATACAATGCTATAGCCAGATAAGCAAGATAGCATATGAAAATATAGACATCAATATGCCCTTCCTCAAAATGCCTGACCGGCTGCATTTCAAGCCAGCTTTTGAAACAATTAAAAATCTTTTCAATATCATCCTTTCCAGAATATTGCGAAATTACCTCTGGAGCAGGTTTTTCAAAATCTGTGGTAAAAATCAAGCATTTTCCATCACGAAGCCTGGCACTCTTTCGATTCTCAACATCAGGAACTACAGTAACCTTTCCATCTTCGTTTTTGACAATAAAATAATCTGAAACTCCTTTTATGGCAGCTTTAATTTCTGACTCCAGGCGGTCTGAATTCTTATTACATACATCTGATTTTAAAATCTTGTCCACTTTGTCTTCTGCTATTGCTATTTTTTTCAATCTGATAGAACGTTCTTGCTCAAG
>BLYN01000061.1_pt1 | contig 11963 bp, 18 predicted proteins | sample 7848601 | NCBI WGS metagenome assembly BLYN01 (sample SAMD00058756, study PRJDB5105) | groundwater metagenome | biome: groundwater biome; feature: underground water body; material: groundwater | place: Japan:Gifu, Mizunami | collected 2014-06-26 | depth 300 m m
CTCAAGTGTAAACGTACGTTTACACTTGCAGCAGAGCATTCTTGCTTTGTAACCCGTTTTTGTATTTCGTGTACCATGTCCTATTATATTCTGAGAGCCACAATGGACACAAATGGCTTTTTCATAACTTTCAACAGTCTCGTTTTGAGAAAGTATTGGATGTTCATCCTCTTGCTGTTGAATTGTCATTTTTTCTTTCAAAGCAAGCCAGAATTTAACAGCATGGATGTGCTTGCATTCTACCCCTCTTATTGTATGGTCCGGACATTCGCAAGACCAACCAGATTGGGTATTCAGGTTTTTTAAACTCCATTTATTTTATGTGGTGATTTTACCACATTCACCTATATGAACGCAAAGTATATAAGTCTTGTGGTGAATATGGGAATTGTGGTTAATATGGCTAAACCGTTTATAGTGCAGATAAAAGATGATAAACAAAGACGAATTGTTATTGATAAAGATGCATGGATTACTGAAGGATTGCGAAAAGGTGATTATATTGAAGTCACTATCAAAAAAATCGCATTGAGTGGATGATTATTGAATGGCTGGAAAGAGTTACCCACCGCAAATTCACCAACCGTGAATTCAACACATCAAAAAGTTTAGACACACCCAAGATTCACCAGAGCCGGATTCAGAAAAGTATATATATAATGAAGGAAAGTTTCATATAAGGTGATACGATGGAGCCACTTAAAATTAGAATAAAGAGGCGCATTGAGGTCTACCTCGAACTCGACATAGATGGAATAAGGAAACTTGTATTGAACTTGTTGCTGAAACTAAAGAAGGTTACAGTAGACCTGTTATTTAAGGAACTCAACAAGAAATTCAGGATATCATACAGCGCAGTAGCTTCGACCCTGGGTTATATCCATTCAAAGCTCGGAATTCTGCACGTCTTCAAGGAGTCCTATAAGACCCCTACCGTGTACTCGTTAAAAGACGAATATGTCGAGATGATCAAAAGCGCATTAAGTAGAAACGCAGACATCTGCTAATTCTTTTTCTTTCAAGCTGTTGCACCAGATGTCATATCTTCGAGTTTATTGATCCTCTGTTTCAGGGCTTTTATTAAAGTTTCGTTGTCCTGGTATTCCAAATCCTCAGCGCATATCGGGCATATGAACTCAAGGTCTGCCGCGGTCTCGAACAGGAAACGTCCGCACTGTTTCTTGCATGTATAGAACACCTTGCCGTCCTCGAATTCAAGTTTTGATTTGAGGTTCTTTAAGATCTTCTTTGATTCAAGGACAAGCTGGTTTTCCAGACTGCTAAGGTCAAGCTTCCAGAGGTATGTAAGCCAGCCGCTGTCCGTGTCCCTGACCCTCCGGTAAACAGCAAGCCTGTTCTCATATAAAATGAACAGCGTCCTGCGTACTATATTCAACAGAACACCTGTAGCCTCTGCAATCTTTTCATCAGTTATCTCATTTTCAGGCATCTTTTCAACAACTTTAAAACCTTCATCTCCTACAAGATTAATAAAATACCCTCTGATAACAGGATCATTTGAATCAACCAAAAAATATCACCTATCTTAGTTAGCTTTAATATGACATTAAACTTCCGTCATCCTTTTGATATACTGTGCAGATCTTTCAACTTTTTCTAATGCTATTTCTCGTGTCCTGCCAGTTTCAAGCAGGGTGGTCAATGGTTCATCTTCCCTGACTGTCCATCCCTTTTCAGGAACGTCCGCGGCACGGTTCACCTTCATCCATTTAAAGAGCCGCTCAAAGATCCTATTTCCAACAGTGATATTCCTGTCTGCATACACGATGTTCTTGGCAGCAAAACGTACATGCCTCATGTGTTCAGGAAGTTCTCCTGAAAACGATCTTACATGCGCGTCAAAGATATTCATCCCGCATGAAAGCTCTATCGTATCCAGGCTTCCCTGGAAGCGCGGATTGACCTCGATGACTACTATCCCTTTTTCTGTCTGGATGAAATCAACGCCATTAGAGCCCATAAGACCGAACTCAAGCGCTATCTGTTCAGAATATTCAATCATCTCGATTTTCCAGTCAGTAACAAATGGCGTGACGTTCCCGCAGTAAGCAAAAGGCAGCCTGGTCAGGCCGGGCATCCCTATCAACTGCTCGTTCAGAGCTATCACACAGGCATCATCTCCTGTCCCTATCAGTGATGCGCTGCACGGGATGCCTTCCACGAATTCCTGGGCTATGAACTCGCTGGCTTCGCTTCTTGACTGAATAGCTGCAAGTTCCTCTTCATCCCCTGCAACAGAGTTCATAATACCACCTGAACCGCGTCCTGGTTTTATCATCAGGGGATATCTGAGTCCTGACGCTTTAGATAGCGGTTCGGTTTCAGGATGAGGTATGCCCAGAGAGTGGAGCTTCTTTGCGAGCTTCAATTTATCATTAACCTTTTCTGCCACATCGGTACTATTTCCCAGAATGTTCTTAAATTTCAGTCTCTCAAAACCAGGGCACAGGATAACTCCGTCCGTTTCCCCGAATGAATGGGCAAGTTCGTATATTTTTTCCTCAGACGCACTTCCAAGAAGGAAGGCAGAATCGGCGCAATTGCGCATATCAACATCGCAGAAATTATCGAGGGCATAGACCGTGTATCCTGCCCTTTTTGCTGAACAGACTATGCTCCGGGTGCTGTTGCCTATCACCAGGATTTTCATTTTTCCCTGACCTCTTTTCCTCTGCTTTTCGGGACGATCTCAACTTCACCGCCGCTAAACTGTGTTTTCAGAGGGTCAGTGCCTGAAGATGCCGCAAGCCTGTCAAGAACTATTGCAAGAGCTGCGACCTCGGAGTGCGGCTGGTTACCCACACCTGCGTTCCAGTCAGCAAGCCCGTAGAGTTCTGGCGGGACTTTTTCTGCGCCCACGACGATCAAAAGATTTTCAGTAACAATATCATTTATCACATCCGGGAGATTGACGCCGTACATGGTAAGATGCAGCACACTGCCGCCTGATTCTTTCCATTTTCTTATCTCGTTCTTCCAGTTCGTGATTCTCTTAACATAGAATGAACCTCCCCACCTGTCGGTTACTTCGCTGATGCTCTTTTCGATGCCGCTGTCGTCAGAATCAAGAAGCATACCCTCTGCCCCCAGAGCGCGGGCTGTAAGCCCCACATGTGTTGTTATCCGCTGGTCTCTCTGGACGCGGTGCCCGAGTCTTAATATTACTGTTCGCATAATTCAGATATATATATCGTTTCTCCATTTACAGGGGCGATCGATTCTACGCCTATTTCTTCTTTTATCCAGTCTGCAAAGCCCTGCGTATTATCCCCGTGAACCGGGAAAACTGTTTCCGTGCCGTTATCGCAGAATTTTTTCACCAGTTCTTTTAACTGTGCGTCCCCGCAGTGCGCCGAGAAATCATATAGTTCGAGTCTGCATTTCAGGTGTATAATTTCGCTGCGGTCTTCAATATATCCGCTCTCTACCGCTTTCCGCCCGTTCGTGTCCTCTGCCTGGTAACCGGTCAGGTGGATCTTTGACTTCGGGTCGTCATATATCTCACTTATATAATACAGTGCCGGACCGCCGTTGAGCATGCCTGCGCTTGTTACGATGATGCAAGGTTCCCTGATTATCTCCCTGCGCTGCTCGGGCTCTACTATATTTGATGATGTGAACACATTCTTCAACCTGTCTATGTCCCGCAGGTATTCCGGCGCTCTTTTCATGATGTTGAACACATCCACTCCCATGCCGTCAACATATGCATGAAGCCTGTGCTTTTTCAGGATAAGCATTATCTCCTGCGTCCTTCCTATGCTGAAGGCTGGTATTATCGCCTTTCCTCCGCAGTCGACTGTCTCTTTTATGGATTCGATAAAACGTTCCTCAAGGAGAGACCTGGGCGTATGGTTTCTCCCGAAATATGTACTCTCTGTAAGAAGAATATCGCTCCTGGGATACTTTGTGTCCGCTCCATTTAAGAGTTCAGTCTGTATTGTGTTTATGTCCCCTGTGTAGAAGAAGCTCTGCTTATCTTTTTCCAGATAGACTGAAGATGAACCTGGTATATGACCGGCATCATAGAAACATACATTGAAACCAGATGTCTCAAACTCTTCCCTGTAATTCACCGGCCTTGCTCTCCTTTCGAAATCCTGGATCTCTTCGTTATAATATGGTATATTGTGCCCCCTTTTCTCAGATATCTTTAGCGTGTCCCTTGCAAGCAGCCCCGAAAGCCTGGCAGTGATGCCGGTCGAGTATATTTCAGGTTCAAGGTCCATGAGATTGGGCGCAAGCCCGCAGTGGTCAAGGTGACCGTGCGAGATTATCAGTGTCTTTGGACGAAGCCCGTTCTGGGGATATGCTGGCGGGTCGGTGGGCTTTATACCGTAATCGAGAAGAAGCTTTTCATTTATGATAAAAGCAGACCTCCCTACTTCGCCTGCCCCGCCTAAAAATCGTATGTTAATGTTATCGCCTCTGTATCATGCTGGTTGTCACATATTCACGCCGGAGTTTATTAATTTTTATACAACTTTTTAAAATGGCAGAACAATTTCAAAAACCTTATAACCAAATAAAGCGATTCTCACCATGTGATTAAAATATGGTCGTTAAAGTAGGTTTTATAAAACTTGGAAATCTTGGAACCTCACAGGTAATAGACCTGTTACTTGATGAGATAGCGGCGAGAGAGGGAATTGTGGTGCGCGCATTCGGAACAGGCGCAAAGATGGGAAAGGAAGAGGCTGCTGAAACGGTATCCTTCAAGGCTTGGAAACCGGACTTCGTGGTCATGATAAGCCCCAACTCAAGCGCGCCAGGGCCAACTGCGGCGCGGGATGTCTGGAAGGATACGCCCACAATAGTGGTATCTGACGGTCCGACAAAGAAAGAGGACAGGGAGAAGCTGGAGCAGGCTGGATTCGGGTACATCATACTACCTGTTGACCCGCTGATCGGCGCAAAGAGGGAATTCCTTGACAGCGTTGAGATGTCAACCTTCAATACCGATGCATTAAAGGTATTGGCAGTATGCGGCGCAATAAGGCTGGTACAGACCGAGATAGACAAGGTCATCGACCAGGTCGCAGCAGGCACAAAACCCCTTGCTCTTCCCAGGATCCTTGGAAAGCCCGAGAAATGCGTTGAGAGTGCGGGATTCGCCAATCCATACGCAAAAGCAAAGGCTCTTGCGGCACTCCATATCGCGACAAAGGTAGCAGAAATTGACTTCCCGGCATGCTTCGTGCTTAAAGAGGTTGAACAGATCGCCATAACTGCGGCGGCGGGACATGAGGCTATGCGCGTGGCAGCAAAACTTGCAGATGAAGCAAGAGAGATGGAAAAAGCGAACGATTCTGTCTTCAGGAATCCCCATGCCAAGGATGGAAGACAGCTCTCTAAGAGGAAGCTACTGGATAAACCCCAGTAACTTTTTTTTAAATTCAGATTTTAAAGCCAATTCACATTTTAATTTGTTCCGGCGTGAAACCTTTCTTGATAAGAACATCTTTCATCCTGCTCTTATGGTTTCCCTGAAGTTCGATAACATTATCTTTTATCGTTCCACCGCATGCGAATTTTGACTTCAGGTAACTCGTCAGTTCCTGCAGGTTGATCTCACCAGGGTTTAGACCCTCTATCACGGTGACCTCTTTTTTGTATTTTCTCGTATCAACTTTGATCACGATTCGCTGCTGTTCCTTTGCCACTTCTTCGCAAATGCAAAGCTCTTTTGGCAATCCACACACGGTGCACATTTCTGAACTCATTTGTTGGGTTAATACCTCCAATCTTATATTACTCAAGAGTATTATATAGCTTCTTGATGCTTCAGATATTAAAATATAATAGTTTCGAGATAGCGAAAAATATCGAAGTATGCAGGACATTAACGAGCCAGATGTTCGGTTTGATGTTTCGCAGGCATATACCGGCTGATTACGCGATGATATTCGTGATGAAAAAACCTTCATCAATAGGGATACACATGCTATTCATGCGCTTCCCCATCGACGTTATCTTTTTAAATGAGGAAAAGATAATTGTCGGGCTGGCACATCTTAACCCATGGACAGGGCATGAATCCATGAAGAACATAAAATATATAATTGAAACCAACCCGGGCGCGATAGAGAGATTTAAACTTTCCATTGGCGGGCAGATGGAATTTGAGGGTATTTGAAGAGGATAATATGACTTTATCAGGTGAATTGACGGGAAATGTCGTGATCACAGGGAAGCAGGGGATCGAGGAATTACATAGCACGAGTTTTTATGGCCGCTCGAGGGGTGATTCACTGGAGCTTTCTCTTACTGAGAGCGCCTATCTCATCTACATGAAAAAGATCACTGTGAAATGTGAAGGAGAAGAACTTGATTTTGAACGGTTCTTTATCAGAGCATCAAACATTGTTAAGAATTTTGAGCTGTTCTATATCGTTTATAAAGACCTCAGGGGGCGTGGATATTATATCCAGCCCTCAGATATAGGTTTCAGGGTATATCCCCGCGGCGGACATCCAGGAAAGGGTCCTGCTGAATTTCTGGTGTTCGTGACTTCAGAGAGGATCCCGCTTTTACTTTCTATTCTGAAAAAGCATCTTGACAATTCGTATAATAAAAAGAAGCGTCTTATCCTGGCAATAGTGGATGAAGAAAGCGATATTACCCACTATGAAGTTAGAAAACTTATCCCATCCGGCAGCTCTGTCGTAAAACCAGGAACGTTGCATTCGGTTGTCACCCTGCTTGAGGACAGGTGTATGGTCTGGGAGCCTGATGAATCAAATATGCTTCATAATGAGGGTTTTTTCGGAAAACCCATGGATGAAGGTCATCTGCAGCTATCGCTTGTTGAATCATGTTATCTTTTGAACAACGGGGTCATGGAGATCGAAAAGCGGAACCATGAAAAACTGGATTTCGCTGAATTTTCTGATATTGCGACCAGGATCGAATCAGATTTCATGATAAAATATAAAGTATATGAAAAATTGCGAAACAGCGGTCTTGTCCCCAAGACCGGATTCAAGTTCGGGACGCACTTTCGGGTCTACAAGAGTTTCGATTCTATCTCACATTCAGATTATCTGGTACATGCCATTTCACATGACCACATTTTTTCACTCCAGCAGGTTTCCCGCGCAGTGCGGCTTGCCAACAGCGTAAAAAAAGAAATGATATACGCCGTTGTAAGTGAAAGGGTTGATTTTATTGTTATAGGAAGAGTGCGGTTGTAGTGATGAAGCTTCATCAAAACAGCCGGCATCGATACTGCGATTTTATTATTCTTCTTTCTGTTTGCGTTTAACCACTTTCTCAAGCTTCTTTGCCCACATGTCCTCAACCTGAGTATACTCACAGTCAAGGTAATGCGTCACTGCTTTGGCAAGAGCATCCTTTGTGCTTATCTCACCTGTCTTCTCTTTCAGTGATTGGATATCATCGACTGTAAGAACTGTCTGAGCATGCATTATTTTAGCCATTTTTACCTCCTTGGTAAACAAAGTGACGCCGCAAAGTTACGGCCCCACTTTATTATTTACATCTCATCATCATAGGATAGTATTTAAACGTTACGGAAAAGAATTCTGAAAAACAAGTAATCCTTTCCACTGGGTAATCATTAAGTAGTTTCCACGCAATAAAAATGGATATGTTCCCCATCACACGCATGCGACGACTTCGCACGGATAAATTCCGTCCTCTTGTCCGTCAGACTGAACTGGATGTGAATGACCTTATATGCCCCATCTTTGTGGATGAGACAATAAATGAACCCGTAGAGATAAGCTCAATGCCTGGATACTTCAATATACCTCCCGATATGGTCGCGGACGAGGCGAATTGCATAGCCGACCTTGGCATCCCCGCAGTTATCCTTTTCGGAATACCGCATGAGAAGGACGAAACAGGCACCCACGCGTACGGCGATGATGATGTGATACAAGTTGCTGTGCGCGCCATTAAAAGTAATTGCGAAAAAGAAATTATAGTCATTACTGACCTTTGCCTGTGTGAGTACACGTCTCACGGTCATTGCGGTATGGTGGATAATGACACTCATGAAATCCTGAACGACCCCACGCTTGATATACTCGGAAAAACTGCGGTGAGCCATGCCCGTGCCGGGGCGGATATCGTTGCGCCATCGGGTATGATGGACGGCATGGTCGGTACTATACGTTGCTCGCTTGACGATAACGGTTTCTTGAACACACCCATAATGTCCTATGCCGCAAAGTATTCTTCCGGATTCTATGGTCCTTTCAGGGACGCTGTTAAGTCGGGCTTCTCATTCGGGGACAGGGCATCATACCAGATGGACCCGGGAAACTCGGACGAGGCGATGCGCGAGGTGGCGCTGGATGTCGATGAAGGGGCTGACATCATCATGGTGAAACCCGCTATGCCATACCTTGACATCATCTACCGCGTGAAAAAGCGGTTCAAAATGCCCACGGCTGCGTATCAGGTGAGCGGGGAATATGCCATGATAAAAGCAGCAGCGCAGAACGGATGGCTTGATGAGAAAAGAGTTATGTACGAATCGCTTTTATCCATCAAACGCGCAGGCGCGGACATGATACTTACTTATTTCGCCAAAGATATGGCGAAAATGATGAATGAATAATGCCTGGATATAATACCCACAGGCGGTTTAATTACCTGGTTTTAATAATTATCACCGCTTTATTTTATTTCAGGAATTTAATATTCTTTGATCCGGCGCAGTTACTCGTACTGGGAGCGGGCTTCTATGCGGGAACTGAATTCATAACTCCAGACCTTGATATCGAAAGCAGAGCGATAAAAAGGTGGGGGGCTCTCAGAACTCTCTGGCTTCCTTACAAACTGCTCTTCAAGCACGGGAAAAGTTCCCACAATATCTTGTACGGGGCAGTTGTAAGGCTGCTGTATATCGGTCTTATCATTCTCGGTGTGTATTATCTCCTGTTCAGGGCACTTCCGTCCAATATGATATTCCTGCCATTTGACATTGTTCTTATCTTCCTTACCGGGATAATAATAGCCAACGCGCTGCATGTGATACTGGATATGCTGTTTTGAGGTTGACTGTGTTCTGTGTCAAAGAGATAACAGAAACACCCGATGTACAGCCATCTGCTACCATCCAGAAGCAATATGAAAAATGGACTGGTTCGAGTAAATAGTTCGATGGTTTTGTTGGATCAGTGCCTAATGAACGAATGTATTTTTGATGTACTTTGTCTCCTTCTCGAACAGATTCAACTTCTGCATAATAAGTTTTGACAGTACCATCCCTGTTTTTTCTGTTGATTTATTGGATTTTTAACCGTAAAATCTGGCTATATATAATGAAAAAATGATTTAGAAGTTAGTTTTCTGTCCTCGCGCAGTATGAACCCTGCCTCAAGAAAGCCCATGAGCACCCGCGGCGGGATGTTAACGAAATGCTTGCTGCGCCGGGTGTCGCCCATCAGCATGGCGCAGTGCTTGCCGGGCTTGAGGACGCGCATGCACTTACCGGCGACGAGACGCATCTCCCGCGTATGTCCTGATTTCCGGTACTTTATACTCAGCATCCAGCGGCGCATACGAAAAGTCCAGCCTGTTGCGCGCCACCATGACGGCATCTGGTCGAGCACCAGGTCGCCGGGCCGGGTGCGCTGTTTGATAAACCCGAAAGAACATACTCCTTTTTAGACGGGTTTATCAAAGGATAAGGTTGCGCGGGATGTAGGGGCGACCAGTTGCCCCTGTAGTTCCCTACGTGTGTCGCCCAGTCGCCGCGGTCGGGGAAGCTCCAGACGGTTGTGGTTTCGGGGGTGAAGGTGGAGGGGGCGAAAAGCCCTCATCACTATCTTCAAGCTATGGCAAAAAACGTCTTTGCATTTTATTCGATCTCGTGACGTATGCGGACGGCTCCTGGAGTTATCACTGAAAATGATTGTTTAAGTTCTGTTCCATGCTTCTTTATGGCAGAAACCACTATCTCCGCTTTTCGGGTGGGAGAAAGCCCTGCTAATCGGATTAGCACAACTCCACTGGTTATGCGGCGCTGACGAAAAACAAGCTCGCCAAAGTCTTTATCAGCCGTTAACAGCAGTACAGTTTTCTCATTAGCTATTTCAAGCACTTCATCGGCCAGAAAATTCACGAGACCGCCTCAGCAACCGGGTATACCACATCAGCGCGTAAAGCCTGTGCAGCAAATGCAAGAGCCGCTCTTATCGCTTCGCGCGTCAGCCGTGGATGAGCTTCCAATATCTGTTCCACTGTTTCGCCTGCGGAAAGCTTTTCCAGGATCATCTCCACTGTGATGCGGGTTCCTGCGATGACAGGTTTGCCCATCATTACTTTAGGGTCGGACACAATCAATTTTTTCTGCATTTTGCACCTCTTTAACTAAATGGTATGAAGCACCGGGTGAGGGATTATATTATCGTGTTAGATATGGTGGATTCACATTTATATTATTATGGTTCTTTTTCAGTTCTGCAACGACAAGCGCAGGGGGTCTTCTATCTTGCATCAAATCGGAGTTATTGGCACGAAATGCTTATTCCGCCGGGTATCGCCCATCAGCACGGCGCAGTGCTTCCCTGGCATGAGCACGCGCATGCACTCCCCGGCTACCTTCCGCATTTCCTGCGCAAACTCGGCGATGCTGTGCACACTTGAGAGGTCGCCTTCAACGCGGTTATGAGAATAGGGGATGATGCTTGCATAGGGAGGATGTGCGGCGATGAGGTCGATGGAATCGCTATCTATCAGGTCAAGTGAGCGCGCGTCGCACAGTCGCCGCGATCGGGGAAGCTTTCGACCTTACGGGGATGAAGGGGGCGAACTTCCGCATACATACCTGTTCTTTTAAGCAAGCATTATAAGGATACTATCCAATTTAGAGTTATGACTGAATCGATCAATTTAGAGGGTCTTATAGATTCAATTGAAATTCTCAGTAATCCAAAAACGATGGAAGCGCTGCGAAGAAGCGACCTTGATATAAAATATGGGCGGTTTAAGGAAGTAACCTCTATTGAAGAGATGCTCTGTGAACTGCACGGTAATAAGAATCCGATGATATTAAGCAGAACTTGAGCGACAGGTAATTTAAATAAAGCAAGGAAAGTTTAAGTTATTAAAAAGAGAAGGATATACATTGCAAATCAATGGCATCATCTGGTATGAAAAAGTTATTGAGAAACTTGAACAAAAACATAATGTTCAGCAATATGAGGTACGAGAAGTTTTTGGTAATAACTCGGTGTTTCGTTATGTTGAAAAAGGGATGCAACCAAACGAAAATGTGTATGCAGCACTTGGAAGGACAAGCGCTGGAAGGTATCTTATCATTTTCTTTATATTCAAAACAAATAAACATGCGCTAATCGTGTCGGCACGTGATATGACAAGAGGTGAAAAGAAGAAATATGAACAAAAATAAAAGTTCGATATCCAAGGCAAAAAGCCATGAAGAAATCGGTGAATTCTGGGATACACATGACCTTGCCGATCACTGGGATGAAACCAGATCCGCTGAATTCGAAGTCGATATAAGGTCAGAATTGACATACTATGCTGTTGATAGTCGCTTATCTGCGAATATCCAGGCATTCGCCAAAAAGCGGGGAATATCTCCAGATACTCTATTGAATTTATGGCTGCAAGAAAAGTTACAAGAGCAAAATTCCTGAATCATCGTCTTCTTCGGGCTTCAGCCGTTCTTTTTTAAGGGATGATGCTTGCATAGGGTGGGTGTGTGGCGATGAGGTCGATGGATTCAGGCTCGATCAGGTCAAGTGAGCGCGCATCCCCGATATAAGTCCTGATCTCAGGCGCCACATAATCAGCATCCAGCGGCGCATAAGAAAAATCCAGCCTGTTGCACGCCACCATGACAGCATCTGGTCGAGCACCAGGTCGCCGGGCGCCGTGTAGCGAAGGATGAGGTTGCGCGGGATATAGGGCGACCAGTTGCCCCTGTAGTTCCCCACATGCGT
>BLYN01000062.1_pt1 | contig 11843 bp, 9 predicted proteins | sample 7848601 | NCBI WGS metagenome assembly BLYN01 (sample SAMD00058756, study PRJDB5105) | groundwater metagenome | biome: groundwater biome; feature: underground water body; material: groundwater | place: Japan:Gifu, Mizunami | collected 2014-06-26 | depth 300 m m
CCGCTCCTATGAGCAGGGTGAGAGGACATTCCAGAGCATGCTCAGCAGGGGATACGACTACACGGCAGATATCTACGTCCATAAAAAAAAGATACTTATGCCTGAGATTGTTTTTGTGGCGCTTACGATATTCGTGGTTGGAAGCATACACTTACTCGGCTGAGAAAACCCCACACTATATAAATATCAATAACAGCTCAGTCTCATTTCTTGATGTTCGTCTCCCCGAGCACCCTTTTTAACATCGGGGCATCCCCAAATACATCCTCGCGCTTGCCTTTCCCGTTAATATAGATCGCAACGAGTATTATTGTAAGCCCTATCTGCGGATTCTCTGTAGTGGCGCCCATCCCGATAAGCGCAAGTGCACCGGCTATCATCCCCCGCAGCGCGCCTTTCCTGTATGATGCTATCTTTGTGCGGTGATATATGCGTATATCCCGGAGGGTCAGGAACATGATCGATAGGAAACCGAATGCAGCGATATAAAAAAATACCATATTATATCATGCTGGCTGCCTTATCTGGTTTTGTTCGCTTCAGGTATTCCTTTATCATGGCAGGGAAGGATTTCGAGTTCACGAAACGCAGACCGAGCTGCTCAGCCCACTTCTGGATACCAATATCGCTTGCTACTACGGCGGCGTCAAGTTCTTTTGCGAGCAGGAGCACGTCAATGTCAGGCGCGCTGTCAAGGATACCGTAGCGCAGCGCGTTCCTGTACTTGTCCCTGAACTTGCTGATTATCTCACCTATGACATTGCGCTCTATCTCAGGCTCGATCTCGTGTTTTGACTTTGCCTTGGTGGTGCGGAAGAGGCATTCGGTCGCTCCGTCCCATATCGCCTCCTCAGCCACATCCATCCCTTTATTGATGCGACCGCGCATGAAATCCACATAATCGTAGAATATCTTTGATGGTATCTTCACCTCATATCTGTCAGGTGTCTTTTTTACAAGCCATGTATCGATCTTCGCAAGGGTCTCATCGCCGCAGCCGTTGTTCTTTGCAAAGTCCCTCATTTCGTTGTAAACTGAGGGGAAAGGGATGTAGCAGCTTATCCCCAGATGCAGGCGCGCCTCTGCTATGATATCAAGTATGCCGCCCATGGCGACGCAGAGCGTCCCCCCTCCTTCAAGTTCACGCGTCTGGGTATCAGTGAGGGCGCTGGTATCAAGAACGAATCGCTGACGTATCATATATTATATTATTGTCTTTATTGATTAAATAAACTTTCTGTTTAATTGGATGTGCGTTCCTTATTTAAGGGTTTTAAGAAACGCCATCATATTCCCTGAACCTCCTTTTCCGTCTTATTCGGTCACAAGGACATCATGATGTCCCATCTTCAATGCCTTGCTCGCGCTTTTTACTTTAATTCCCATTATCTTTTCATGCGCAAGCTCTGCCGCCTTCTTTCCTGCAAGCAGCATGCCGCCGAAGGTAGGCCCCATTCTGGGCGCGCCGTATGTTGATGTGGCAGACATGCCAGCCACGATCATGCCAGGATATATCTCATGAGTAAGCTCAACGGTCTGCTTTTCAGCCTCGTCAACCCAGAGGGAGCCGCAGCCCTTTGGCACAGGGATGCCCTGCCTCTGCTCGCTAAGGCGCTTTACAAGGAAAGAATCGTGCCCCGTAGCATCGATAACTACTTTTGCCCTTATGGCGATGGGGTCCATACAGGTAATGAACTTTGGCATCTGCTGAACCGGGAACCACTGGATGACAACGCCTTCAACATGGTCTTCCTTGAGCACAAGGTCTTCCACGTTCGTAGAGTTAAGAAGCTTCGCGCCCGCGTCGCACGCGCTTGCGAGCATCTTTGAGACCATCTCGAAGGAATCGCACACATAGAGCCCGTCTCCTGCGTCCTTGAGCCTCACGCCGCACTCTTCAAGTATCTCGTGCGCCGGAGCCTGTACGGTGTTCTTGGGCATGAGAAAGCCTCCCTGCCACATCCCGCCGCCGCCGTAGATATTCCTCTCTATCATCACGGTCTTGTGCCCCAGTTCTGCCGCGTATTTAGCCGCTGTAACGCCGCACGGTCCTGAGCCCACAATGACAATATCGCTGTCAAGAATGTTCTCAATAAAATCATCCAGGAATTCGTTCATTATCGTTTTTGTAACATGTATCTCGTCGGTCATTATTTCACCCTGTGTCATTAGGGTTCAGGCTCACTATAAACTTTTCTAAGTTGGCGAAAAAAAGGAAAATTATTTAATAGAACAGTTATAATACATACACATGGACAAAGAGATAAATATTATCCTGGCAGCCTGTTCAGTTATTACCGGATTTATCGGGTTCTTTTTCGTCCTGAAGATCTGGCTGGTCTGGAAGCGGGTGGACATTAACGTACTGAAAGCCAGGGTATTTCTTGACCCCAAATTCCTTATAAGGAACTGGGTGTTCATTTTCATCGCCGGCGCCTTCATTATCATGAGAAGAATCCTGCACCTTTTTGATTTATTAGAACTCCCGAAATTGAGTTCAGAAATGACAATTATCGTTGATTTTATGGGGCTGGCGGTAGTTGTTTTACTGGTTTTCCTGGCATATTACTGGTATAAGCTGGTAGATTCTGCGGTCGATCACAACACCAGGAAAGATGCGCCAGGGCTTCAAAAATAGGTTATTTTCGCGTTATCACTATTACCGCGCTTCCCACCTCAAGGACGTCCACTGCTTTTCCTTTTAAGAGTCTCTCCTTTTCGACTGTGAAACTTGAATTATCAAGAGTTATTTTTTCATTGTCGATGGTAAGCTCAATGCTCCCTGAGGCGGCAAGTTTCGGGTCAGCATTCAAAAGTGCTTCTGCAATTGGTTTTGCCCTGCTCCTGTACATTTTCCCGAGCACTTTCATATTTGGCTTGAGCGCAATTGGCACTGTTTCAAAGTCCGGAGTCCCTGTTTTGAGTTTGACCTCGGAATTTGCCGCGCCCGCGATATCAGATGCATCTGTCAGGGATGAATATATCTCGATACCAGCAAGTTCCGAATTAAGAGCCATGCCGTGCTCGGATTTGTAGCGACGAATGGCAGCAGTGATATCTTTTATCAGTTCACCGGTAGCCTCGGCGTTTGCATCAATAAGCGACTCGTCCACCTGCGGCCACAGCACCTGGTGCACGCTTTCCTTCTTTAGATGCGAATATACTTCTTCCGAAAAATACGGTAAAAACGGCGCGAGCAGCCGCGAAACCGTATCTATTGTAACGTACAGCGTGTACTGAGCGGCTCTCTTTCCTTCCCTGTCTCCGTAAAGGCGCGATTTTGCAAGTTCGATATAATTATCTGCCAGGATCTCCCAGGCAAACCCTCGTATCGCCTTAAAGGTCTCATCGAACTGGTAGTCGTCCATCTTTTCCGTGCATTCCTTTACAAGCCTGTTGAGCTTGCTCAAAAGCCACAGGTCGACGGGTGTAAAGAAGGCAGGTTTATCAGAGATATGGGGCATGGAAAATCGCACAATGCTCCATAGTTTCTGCAGGAAGCGCGACCCTGCGACCACGTCCTTCCAGCTAAAGATAATATCCGAACCCGTCGTTCCCCCTATGGCAGCCCACTGCCTGAAGGCGTCGGCGCCGTTCTTCTTGACGACCTCCTCTGGAACAATGAAGTTGTTGCGGGACTTGCTCATCTTGTGCCCGTCCTCACCCAGCACCATTCCGTTGAGCAGGATGGTGTCCCACGGTTTTGTATCAAGCAGGGCTTTTGATCTCAGGATGGTATAGAACGCCCATGTGCGTATTATATCGTAGCCTTGGGGGCGAAGCTGCGCCGGCATGAGCAGCGGATGGTCAGAAAGCCATCCTGAAACGTGGAGGGCTGAGATGGAGGAGTCCATCCATGTGTCAAGCACGTCCTCTTCTCCCCTGAATTCCGTAGAGCCGCATTCACACGCCTCAGGCGGTTTTTTCTGCGTGGGGTCAAGGGGCAGCCATTCTTCTTTTGCGACTTTTGTTTTGCCGCATTCTGCGCAGTACCAGGCGGGTATTGGAGTTGCGAAGATCCTCTGTCTTGAGATGCACCAGTCCCATTCCATCGTCCCTGTCCAGTTCTCAAGCCGCACTTTCATGTAATCCGGGACCCAGGTGACCTCGTTTGCGGTGTTCAGGATATCCTCTGAGATTATCTTTACGAACCACTGCCTCTCTGAGAGTATCTCGATGGCGGTCTTGCAGCGCCAGCACAGCCCCACGTTCTGGTCGAGTTTTTCCTGTTTGTAGAGGATCCCTGCATTTTTCATGTCCTCTATTATCGCTTTCTTGCATTCCTCTGTGCTTTTACCTGCATACTTTCCTGCAATGTCGGTCATTTTGCCGGTCTTGTCTATGGCTTTGCGAAGGGGAAGGTTGTGCTCAACCCACCATCTCACATCCTGCTTGTCGCCGAAGGTGCATATCATCACAACTCCAGTGCCGAAAGCGGGATCGACGCTCTTATCGGCGATGACCCTGACATTATGTCCGAAAACAGGCACTTTGACCTCGGTGTTCACGTATTTGCTGTACCTGTCGTCATCCGGGTTCACTGCGACCGCAACGCACGCGGCAAGAAGTTCGGGTCTTGTGGTGGCAATATTTAGCCTGTCAAAATTAAGATAATTAAGAAGCGTGTCCCTTGCATCATATTCCACCTCTGCGAAGGCGATGGCTGTTTCGCAGCGGGGGCACCAGTTCACAGGATGGTTCTGCTGGTATATCATCCCTTTTTTGTACATCTGCACGAAAGACACCTGGGTCTTGCGAAAATAAGAAGGCTCCATAGTGATATACTCGTTGCTCCAGTCGATAGAAAATCCCAGGCGGCGCAGGCTTTTTCGCATGCGTTCGATGTTTTTTACCGTAAGGTCGACGCACATGCGGCGGAACTCCTCGCGCGAGACCTGGCTCTTGGTGATGCCGTTTATTTCCTCCACCTTGACTTCGGTGGGAAGACCATGGCAGTCCCAGCCTTCAGGGAACATCACATTGTAGCCGCGCATTCTCTTATAGCGCGCCACGAAATCTATATAGCACCAGTTAAGTGCATTGCCGATATGGAAATTCCCTGTGGGATACGGCGGAGGTGTGTCGATTATGAACCGGGGTTTTTCAGAGTTCCAGTCAAAGTAATACATGGAGTCCTGCCAGGTGTCCATCCATTTTTCTTCGATAGCGTTATAATCGTATTCTTTCGGGAGTTCCATAGTTCTGGTTCTGATTACTTACATTATTAATAGAATTATCGGTTTTAAAGAGTTTATCCCTGCATAATCAATTTAATATAGTTAAAAGCCTTTTACATCATCAGATATGCACAGAGTCGGAATCGCGGATACAACCTTCTCCCGCATCGACATGGGGAAAATAGCGATCGATGAGCTTAAAAAAGGAGCATCCCTCCAGATAGAGCGCTACACAGTGCCGGGAGTGAAAGACCTGCCCGTTGCCTGCAAGAAACTGATAGAGGAAAAAAAATGCGATATAGTGATGGCTCTGGGAACGCCTGGATCGCAGCCAACAGATAAGATGTGCGCCCATGAAGCCTCGCAGGGTATCATACAGGCGCAGCTCATGACGAATACGCATATCATCGAGGTTTTTGTGCACGAGGATGAGGCAAAGGACGAGAAAGAACTGGCGTGGCTCATGGAAAGGCGCACCCGCGAGCATGCACAGAATGTTATCAAGTTATTGTTCCACCAGGAGAAACTGCAGCGCGAGGCTGGTACGGGGCAGAGGCAGGGGTTTGCGGATGTGGGTGCGATAAGATACGTATAATTAACCGAAAATAGAGTATAGCTGCACAAAAAAAACCAGGTATACGAAGGAGGCAATACAATAGTCGAAGTTTCAATAGTTCTCCCTGCTTACAATGAAGCTGCAAGAATTGAAAGCACAGTAGAAAGGACAGCCGCGGCTCTTCGTGAGTTCACAACCTCTTTTGAGATAATTATCGCCGAAGATGGAAGCAAGGACGGTACAGACAGGATATCAGAGACCCTGGCAAAAAAGTATGATTATGTGGTGCACCTTCATTCAGACAAAAGGCAGGGAAGGGGACGCGCCCTGAACCGCGCTTTCAAAGCTTCAAAGGGGGAGATACTCGGTTACATCGATGTAGATCTTGCAACCGATATGAGGCACCTGAGAGAACTCGTCTGTTTCATCCGGGACGGCTATGATTTTGCCACAGGCTCCCGCATGCTTCCACAGAGCAATGTGAAGAGACCCTTCAAGAGGGGATTTGCAAGCAAAGGATTTAATTTTCTCACGCGTTTCATGCTTGGCTCAAAACTCTATGACCACCAGTGCGGATTCAAATCCTTCAGGCGCACTTCGCTTTTTGAGATAATGGACAATGTAAAAGATACTCACTGGTTCTGGGATACTGAATTATTTGTACGAGCACAGCGCACAGGGTTCAAGGTCAAGGAATTCCCCATAGAATGGAAACACGGCGGCACCACAAAGGTTAATTTAATAAAGGATGTTTTCGGGATGGGCTCGCAGATATTCAGGTTGTGGTATGAGTTCTTATGGTAATGGAGAATAAAAATGGACTGAGGATATGGGATTTGAACTGTTGTCTGAATTATTGTATGTGGCGCAGTGGTACCTGCTTATAGTATTTCTCGGGATAATTTCACTGCCAATAACGATATCCGTATGCCGCAGCCTCCCTGACCGCGGCTACTCCGTATCCAGGATCCTCGGGATACTGCTTCTTGCGTATGTCTCCTGGGTTCTGTCCTATGCCCTGGGTTACAGCAGGAGCGAGATAATGCTTTCTTTATTGCTGGTATGCGTTTTTTCTGCAGTGGTCTATGCAAAGACAAAACCCGTCATTGATACGAAGTTGCTGCTCAGGAACGAATTGATATTTGGCGCTGTGTTCCTGATATTCCTGATAATCAGAGCCTGCAATCCAGAGATCCATGACGGGGAGAAGGTCAGTGACTTCATGATCCTCAATTCTATCCTGAAAAGCACAAGTCTTCCCCCACACGATTCATGGCTTTCAGGGTACAAAATTGACATGTACTATTATTTCGGAGCATTTACTATTGCCACTCTCACGAAACTCCTCTGGATCCCGGCAAATATAGCATATAATCTGGGAATGTCGCTTTTGCCCGCACTTGCGGCAGTTGCTGCCTTCGGGCTGGGCTATAATCTGACCAGGGACAAAAAAGGAGGCATTGCAGCAGTATTCCTGCTGGTATTCGCTGGCAACCTGTATCCTGCGGGAGTAATATCCGCCCATGCGCTCAGCATGACCACAAGCCCCTGGTGGAACGTTCCCGGAATAATTGATTACTGGGGACCGACACGAATAATCCCGAATACCGCTAACGAATTCCCGTATTTCAGCTTCATATTCGGTGACCTGCATGCACATGTTATAGCTATTCCCTTCGTGCTGCTGGCTATTACGTTAATACTTAATCTGTATCTCTCAAAGAAACTCTCGAAAACAGCCATCCCCTTACTGAGCCTTGCCCTGGGCTCGCTTTTCGTGTTCAATGCCTGGGATTATGCCACGTATGCTGCGCTTTTTATCATGGTGCTGTTAATCCAGCCCTGGAAGTTTGAAGAAAACAAATCAAGAGAAATATTCAGAGATTTATTAAAACGATTGGGCATTGTTATTGCAGTTCTCATACTCGGACTCTTGATGTTCACCTTTTTCTTTATCGATTTTCACTCTTCAGGCATACAGGGAATAAAACCCGTCATTACAAGGACGGCGCTGCTTAATTTTCTGGTAATATACGACCTGTTCTTATTCCTGATAGTCTCGTTCCTGTTGATCCATATCCCTGAATTCAGGTATAAAAAATGGATACTGGTCATCCTGGCGGCAGCGGCTGTTGCATTATATTTTGTTCCCAATTTTCAAACCCTTGCTGTGTTTGTTCCCCTGGCTTTTTTGACATGCATCGGCGTTTACTTTTTTTACAGTAACAAGGACATGAACAGGCTCTTTATCTCAGTTATGATAGCCCTCGGTCTTTTCATTCTTGTGTTCTGCGAATTGTTCTATTTTGATGACCTCTTTTCTGGTAGTAATGAGAGGTTTAACACAGTATTTAAATATTATAACCATGTGTGGCTTCTCTTTAGTATATCGTCAGCTATTGCTTTTTATGATATCATTGACAAAAAATACAGGATGAAAAAGGCTGTGCTTGTTATTTTATCAATACTTCTTGTGCTCAACTCCCTGTATCTATTTACAGGCACGTTCGCAAGGACCGAAGGATGGAACGGAAGTGCCAGTCTTGACGGCATAGCTTTTTTGAAAAAGGCGGACTACGGCGATTATGACGCGATATTCTGGGTAAAGAGGAACCTTAATGGTACTCCTGTGATCCTGGAGGCGCCTGGTGTGAGCTACAAGGATAATTCGCGGATTTCGGCATACACAGGGATCCCGACTGTCGTGGGTTGGGCGGGTCATGAATATGTGCTGAGGAATAGCTGGGGAGAGATATCGACTCGCATCAGGGAGGTTGATGCCATATATGATACAGAGGATAATAACGAAGCTATCGTACTGCTGCGGAAATACAATGTTTCCTATGTCTACGTCGGGAATGTGGAACTGAGGAAATACCAGCAGCGGGGATTGCAAAAATTCGAGAACACATCTTATTTCGAAAAAGTGTATAGGGGTGTATATGAGATATATCGCGTATTGCCATAATCCAAACCGTTAAAGCTTTTTACTTACAGGTTGTGCAAAAGGGAGAATGAAAGAATGGTACAACCCGCACGAAATCGAGGAAAAGTGGCAACGTAGATGGAAAGAGGAAAAGATATTCCAGCCAGAACCTGATGCCAGAAAGAAATATTTCATCACTATCCCCTACCCCTATCTTAACGGCAACCTTCACGCAGGTCATACCCGCACTTTCACCATCGGGGACGTGGTGGCGAGATATAAACGAATGCTGGGTTACAATGTCCTCTTCCCTATGGGTTTTCATGCCACTGGCACTCCTATCGTGGGGCTTGCAGAGCAGATACAGAAAAAAGACCCCGAAACGATCAGAGTATACAACCAGCTTCATGAGATACCGCTTGATGTCCTGGATACGATACAGAAACCTGAACAGATAGTAGAATACTTCAGCAGGGAAGCGGAAGCCGCCATGAAGATAATTGGTTTTTCCATCGACTGGCGGCGGAGATTCACGACGACTGACCCGCACTACAAGAAGTTCATTACATGGCAGTTCAATCTTCTCCACAGCAAGAATAAAGTCGTTAGAGGCGCGCATCCGGTGAGATGGTGCCCGAACGACGAGAACCCGGTTGAAGACCATGATATCTTAAGGGGCGAAGACGCCACAATAATCGATTACTCTCTCATCAAGTTCAAACTCGACGGTGATATACTGCCCTGCGCCACGCTGCGCCCCGAGACCGTATTTGGCGTCACGAACCTGTGGATTAACCCGAAAATAGTTCATGTCAGGGTTAAAGCGAACGGTGAATCATGGATAATCAGCAGGGAAGCCTATGAGAAGCTGCGGTTCACGGATAAAAAAGTGGAACTGATTGGAGAGGTGAGAGGAGATGAACTGATCGGGAAAAAAGTTACCAATCCGGTCACGGGTTCTTCAATACTGATACTGCCCGCATCGTTTGTAAGCCCGGAGAACGGCAGCGGCATCGTCATGAGCGTTCCTGCGCATGCCCCGTATGACTACCTTGCTCTTTCCGACCTAAAAGGCGTGGATCTGACGAAATACGGCATTAGCGAAGATGTCTCATCCATCCCTCTCATATCTCTTATCAAAGTCCCGGAATACGGGAAATATCCTGCCGTGGATGCAGTGAAAGAACTGAAAGTGAAAGACCAGAACGACCCGAAAGCTGAGGACGCCACAAAGCTGGTTTACAGACGGGAGTTCCACGGCGGCGTGCTGACTGAGACCACAGGGAAATATTCAGGCATGGCTGTGTCTAAAATAAAAGATGTGCTGACACGCGACCTTATCGAACAGGGGGTTGCGGATGTCTTCTATGAGTTCAGCGAGCAGCCGGTCATATGCAGGTGCGGCGCAACCTGCGTTATAAAGATGGTAGAAAACCAGTGGTTCCTGAACTATTCCGACCCTTCATGGAAAGAACAGGTTTACACATGCCTTAAGAACATGAATATCATCCCGCCTGAGATAAGGGTAGATTTTGAGAACAAGGTGGACTGGTTAAAAGACAAAGCCTGCGCAAGGCGAAAAGGGCTGGGCACGAGGCTGCCATGGGACAACACATGGATGATCGAATCACTCGGTGATTCCACGATATACATGGGCTATTATATCATCGCGAAATACCTTGATAAATTCACACCCGAACAGCTAAATGATGAGTTCTTCAACTACTGCCTTCTGGGAGAAGGAACACAGGATGAAGTTTCTGAAAAGGCAGGGATCGATCCAGATATCATAAGAAGCATCAGGTCGGATTTTGAATACTGGTACCCTGTCGACCTTCGCAGTTCAGGTAAAGACCTGATCCCAAACCACCTGCTGTTTTTCCTGTTCCACCATGTTGCGATATTCCCTGAGAAGTACTGGCCGCGCGCCATTGCCATCAATGGCTTTGTATCACTCGAAGGGCAGAAGATGAGCAAGTCAAAAGGACCCATTCTCACATTAAGATCGGCGGTAAAGGAATATGGCGCGGATGTCACACGTCTTTATATCCTGAGCACTGCAGAGCATATCCAGGACGCTGACTGGCGCAAGGGCGATGTGGAATCCACAAGAAAGCAGATGGAACGTTTCTACAGGCTTGCATACGAGTTTATCACTTCAGTTGACGCAGGCGAGTTTAAGCTCATCGATAAGTGGATGCTGAGCAGACTGCAGTACAGGATAAAGGAGACCGCTGAAGCGCTTAACATGATGCAGACAAGGAGGGCTGTCCAGAATGCTTTCTACCTCCTCATGAACGACATGAAATGGTACGAGCGCCGCGGAGGGAGTGGTGCCCGCAAACAGATATTAAATACATGGGTACGCCTGATGGCTCCGTTCACTCCGCATATTTGCGAAGAAATAGGGGAAGAAATAGGAATGGATATCGTATCGCTGGCTCGATTTCCGGAAGTTGACCCGGCTCTTATAGATAAAGGGGCAGAACTTGCTGAGGAAACAACTGCAAATACGCTGCGTGATATGGAAGAAATTATCAGGCTTATAAAGATAAAGCCGAAAAGGATCATATTATATACATCAGCGGTATGGAAAAAACAGGTACTTAAAAAAGCCTTAGAGATGAAAAAAGAAAAAACCCTTGATATGAAAACGCTCATGAACGCGCTTATGAGCGATCCAGCCATGCTAGCATACGGAAAAGAAATTCCGAAATTCGCTCAGAAAATTATCACAGATATACAGGGGATGGAACAGGAACTCATGAATACCCTGCTCGAGGTAGATTTTGATGAAATTTCTGCATTGAATGAAGCCCGTGACTTTATAAGCGGCGCTGTGGGCTGCAGCATAGAAATATACAGCGCTGACGCTCCAGGATACGACCCGCAGGGTAAAAGCAGATTTGCATCTCCAATGAGACCTACTATTTACATTGAATAGGAGTCAAAATACTCATTGATACCACGAAAAAGGAAGAACTTTCGAAATAGACCTTGAAGACCAGATTCAGGGCTCTGGTGAAAAATCGGTGGGTAACAATAAAAAAAAGTTACAAAGCATCAGAATTTCTCTGATGCTCACCGCCCTTCTGGATAAATCCAATCCATCTGTTACGTCCAAGTTTTAGATCAATACCAGCAGCCTGTGCTGGTGTCGATCCATTCAATCCTTGATGTAATC
>BLYN01000040.1_pt1 | contig 11832 bp, 14 predicted proteins | sample 7848601 | NCBI WGS metagenome assembly BLYN01 (sample SAMD00058756, study PRJDB5105) | groundwater metagenome | biome: groundwater biome; feature: underground water body; material: groundwater | place: Japan:Gifu, Mizunami | collected 2014-06-26 | depth 300 m m
TCTTGAGGAAATTAAAAAGCGAAAGGGAGATATTGTAGTAATTGATCTCGCTCAGAAAAAGGTTTTAGATGTCATAAATAAGGATGAGGCGCTAACTTTTATACAAAGGACAGCAGATGCTTTACACAGACATATCTATCTTTTGAACGTTAATCCTGATAAACCTCTATTGTGGGCGAGATGATGGAGTGGAAATACACAGAAGATATTCCACTCATCCCGGTTGAAATTATAAACCCATATAACAGCAGCAAATCAAAACATCTTGCTCTCGTTGATTCTGGATCAGATTGGTGCTCGCTACCAAAGCAATTGTGGGACGATCTGGACTTTTTGGAGATAGGATTACTTGAACTCGGAACTCCATTAGGATGTACCGAGGTAGGTTTTTCTTGGTGTAATCTCAATATTGCAGGCAAGACAATTCCTGTGGAAATTCACTATACCATAGGGGATGAAATATTGATAGGCAGAAATGCAATGAAGCATTTCTTAGTTACGTTTGATGGCAAGAAAGGTAAGATAATAATTGGGGAATGAAAAATTCATCCCACTGTCAAGCATATTATATGGTTGTTTTTGTTTTCCTATCGTCGCCGCCAGTTTAATAATTAGAATGTGATACTATCGCTCAGCGAGTTTTTCAAGGATTTTCTCAAGGCGCTGATTGTGCTCTTTCATCCATTGGTTGTGTTCATCCATTTTGATCAGGTGCTCCTTCATCCACAGGTTGTGTTCTCCCTGTTCTGTTACAAATTTTCCAAGCGTGTTATCAATACCACTAAGTTTGTTATCCATGCTATTCAAAGAGCCCTTCACTTCCCCAAGAGTGGAATTCATTTCTCCAAGGGTAGATTTTATTTCTCCAGTATCTGTTTTTATTCCATCGAGATAATCTAAACCAATATCAAATTTTTTACTAAATTCATAATAGTCGTCAGTTGCCACCCTGCTAAATATAGAGGGTAAAAAAATTTCATCGTGGATTTCTTTTTTCTCGATGCTCTCAATATCAGATCTGGCAAATTCTTTCATGCTACTAATAAAAGCATCTACAGACTTCTGAAGACCTTCACATGCAATCTTAACGCTTCCATCAATATCATTAAAAACGTAACCTTTCATATCAAGCTTTCTTGCAGTACCCTCGATGATACCACGGTAACCAATGTGCTGAACTTTTCCTCTTAACAGTATATTGTACCTTTTTATCTGGGTCTGCATAGTCAGATTATACGTCCTCTATAATATTAAATTTGTGGTTTAATGGGATACATGTTATTCCGCCCCCTTTCCATCGCGCACTTTTGCCTATCCTCCACTTCTTGCGCTAAAACCCCGCCTTCGCCCTGCATAAAAACAAAGGGCTGCGATGAGGAGAAGCAGGAGTGGTCCCTTCAATGGAGACCTGTCGACTGAGTTCACATGAAGGAGTGGCAATGCTATCAGGTGATTCTTAGAGTTTACAAGCAGGCAAGGAAAAGTTGTTAAACTCCGCCATGAGGCGGCGCTTCTTCGGGTCTGGGCGAAGCCCAGCGCAGCTGGTGAGAATCTTACAGATGTGATGGTAATGCGGTATGCTCCCTTTCAGCGTTTAAAATCAAACGCAGCATGGGTTTTATCTTACCTGAATACCCCGCAGCTTGCTGCGATTGGGATGAACTTATTTTTTCAGCAAACAATACAGTTAAATGAACATGGAATAATCAATTAAGCAGTGAGGCATATCCATGAGAACGAAAGTAATAATAATGGGCGCAGCAGGACGCGATTTTCACAATTTCAACGTATTTTTCAGGGACAACAGGGATTACGATGTCGTTGCTTTTACAGCAGCGCAGATTCCAGGGATCGCCGATCGGCGTTACCCGAAGGAACTGGCAGGAAGTCTTTATGATAAAGGCATCCCGATATATCCTGAAGAAGAACTCGTCAGGTTGATAAAAGAAAAACATGTCGAACAGGTGATCCTTGCATACTCAGACCTCTCGCATGAAACAGTGATGCAGAAAGCCTCTCTTGTTTTAGCGTCTGGCGCCGATTTCAGGCTTATGGGGACAGAAAGCACCATGCTGCGGTCAAAAAAGCCCGTGATATCAGTGTGCGCAGTAAGGACAGGTGCCGGCAAGAGCCCCACATCGCAGAAACTGCTGAATATATTGAAAGAAAAAGGGTTCAGGGTAGTCGTGGTTCGCCATCCAATGCCGTACGGGGATTTAAGGAAGCAGGAATGTCAGAGATTCGCCACGATGGAAGACTGCATAAAGCAAGAGTGCACCATTGAAGAAAGGGAAGAATATGAGCAGTATATTTACTGCGGGAGCGTGGTCTACAGTGGCGTTGACTATAAAAAAATCCTTGATAGCGCTGAAAAGGAAGCGGATATTATCATCTGGGACGGAGGGAACAACGACATCTCGTTCTACAAGCCTGAACTCCATATCGTTATCGCAGACCCGCACAGGGCAGGACACGAACTGACATATTACCCGGGTAACGTTAATGTGCAGCTTGCAGATGTTATTATCGTGAACAAGGTGGACTCTGCCAGGAAAAAGGATGTGGAACTCGTTATTAAAAACATCAGGTCAGTCAATAATCACCCACGGCGGGATGGCTTTCGGCGCCGCCGTGATCGCGGCAAAAAAATACGGGGCAAAAGAAGTTGTCGACCCGCACCCTCATGCTGTCGGCTCCATACTCAAGGTGTATGAAGCATTCCCGCACCTTGGCGCTGTGCTTCCTGCCATGGGCTACACCTTTGCCCAGATGAAAGAACTGGAAGAGACGATAAACGCTGTAGATTGCGATTCTGTTATCGCTGGGACTCCCATCGACCTGGGCAGCCTGCTTGCGCTCAATAAGCCTGTTGTAAGAGTCAGGTACAGGATCGAGGAAGTGGATATTAAGCTGGAAGATGTGATAGAAGACTGGCTTGAAAAGAAAAAACAAAAAAATGCATGCAGAATATCTTGAGGGGATACAATGAACGTAAACGACTTGAAATTTGAGAACGGTCTTATTACTGCCATAGCCCAGGATTATAAGACTGGCGAAGTGCTCATGGTGGCTTTTATGGATAAAGAAGCCCTCAAGAAGACCATTGAGACAAAAAGAGGATACTATTGGAGCAGGTCCAGGCGCAAGCTCTGGAAAAAGGGAGAGAGTTCAGGTCATGAGCAGATAATCCATAATATACTGATAGACTGTGATGCTGATGCCGTGCTGCTCAAGGTCGAACAGATAGGCGGGGCATGCCATACAGGCTACAGGTCGTGTTTTTACAGGACTATTGAAGGCAGCGTGGTGGGCGAAAAGTTATTTGAGCCTGAAAATGTATATCTAAAGTGACGCTGCATTTGCAAGGTATTCCCTTACTCCTTTAAACCCATTTTTCCTTGAGAGCTTCTCGATCGCAGAGTAAATACCGCTGCTGTATTGCGCAGCTTTCTTTTCCTTCAATGCAAGTTCATCAGGAAGGAGCCTGCCAGCAGCAAAGCGCAGAATGTATTTTCGCATGCCGCTTTTTATCTTAAGTTCAGGTGCGATCCTCAATGCCAGTTCAACCACTTCCCTGTCAAGGTAAGGAACGCGAAGCTCAACCGCATTTGCCATGGTCGCGGCGTCGTCCCGCTCGAGATTGTTCTCAGCGATGTTATCAAGGTCGCGAAGGAGCGCATTATCAAGCTCATCAGGCTCAAGTGATTCGTATCTCTTATATCCGGCGAACAGCTCGTCAGCGCCATGCCCTGAGAGCATGACGCGAAGCCCGTCGTCATGCGCGTTTTTTGATGCTAAGAACAGAGGCATGGCAATGCTTACCTTCTGAGGCTCAGTTGAGTCGATCGCTCTCATTACATAAGGGAGAGCGGTCACCACATCATCAACAGTAAGTTCATGCAGATGCAGTTTATCCTCCATACCGAGGACATGAGCTGCCTTTTTCGTCTGCATAATGTCGTGCGAGCCTGCCATGCCCACCGAATACAGCTCAGCTTCAGGGGACAGCGCCGCGATAAGCGAGCTGTCAAGACCACCCGAGAACGCTATGGCGCATGGCGGGTATGTGCGTTTTTTTACTGCCCGTTCTATTGCATTGAACAGCGATTCAGAAGCGATATTTTCATTTGTGATCCTGTCTCTAGTTGTAAATCCAGTTACTTTTTTTTCACCAGGCCTGCCACCGCTATACGTGAGCATGTGCCCGGGTTTGAGTGTAAGGATCTCTTTCATTCCAATAGCAGAAAGGGCTTTTTTTGCAGACGCAAAAGCGAAAAGTTCTTCTAATTTACCGTAATACAGCGGCTTCACGCCAGCTGGGTCACGGGCTAATTGAATTCTCCCTTCAAATGCATAAGCGAACGCATAGTCACCGTCAAGTTCTCCAAGCGCTACCTCGATACCTTCCGATTCGATCAAGTTAAAAAGCGCTTCGCTGTCAGAATCGGTTTTCAGATCGCGCTTTTCCGCGATCTCCCTGAAGTTGTAAATCTCGCCGTTGTACGTGAGCGCGCCTCTGTTGTGGATAGGCTGGCTCTTGTCGCCGGTTTTTTTGAGGAGTACGCTGCCCAGGGTGATATCCCCCATAGAGAACATGCCCGTGCCATCAGGTCCCCTGTGTTTTATTGCTTCAAGCATCTTTTGAACTGATGCTTCCGGGCCCTTTCCTGCAGCACCTGCTATGCCGCACATGAAGGTTTTGATAACTGCCAATGTTTAAAAAAGGTTCTGTAAGCAATACAGTTCTGAATTACTATTATTTCAACTCTGCCGTCCGCTTTATCTCAGTCCCCAGCGACTTCAGTATCGCATCCCTGAGTGCATTCGCCTCCGGGCTTGTCCTCACCCTGGGACGGGGAAGAGCTACATCAAAGATCTCCTTTACAGTCCCGGGCCGGGCTGACAATACCACAACCCTGTCTGCAAGGTAAACTGCCTCATCAACGCTGTGCGTCACGAACAGCGCACTGATATGTTCTTTCTGCCATATCCTCAGCAGTTCGCTCTGCATCAGGTTCCTCGTCTGTGCATCCAGTGCGCCAAATGGCTCGTCCATCAACAGGAGCTTCGGGTTATTTGCATAAGCCCTCGCTATACCCACACGCTGTTTCATGCCTCCCGACAGTTCATGGGGATAATGGTTCTCAAAACCCTTCAACCCCACAAGGTCGATGTAATGCTGCGATATTCCTTCCCGCTCCTCTTTTTGCATCCCCTTCACCTCTGGACCGAACTCGATGTTGCCCTTCACAGTTCTCCATGGGAAAAGCACGTATTCCTGGAACACGAAGCCGCACTCCTTATTCACACCTTCTATCTTCTTATCGTCAAGCAATAATTCCCCCTTCGTGGGCGCATCAAGCCCGGCAGCCATGCGCAGGATAGTGGTCTTCCCGCACCCGCTCGGACCGAGCAGGCACACGAACTCCCCATCCGCGACCTCAAGGTTCACGTCAGATACCGCAAGTAATCCGTTGAATTTCCTGGATACCTCTTTTAAGATCAGTCTACCCATTTTATGACCCTCTTCTGCAAAAGGAGTATGCTGATATTCATAATATACCCGATTACCCCTATCACTATCATCCCCGCGACCATTTCAGCATAGCGTCCCAGGTCGCCCATATTCCAGATGAAATAACCAAGCCCAACAGGACTTCGAATAACCATCTCGGCTGCAACGATCGCCATCCATCCAACTCCAAACCCGATGCGAAGACCTGCGATTATGGAAGGAAAAGCCGATGGGATGAGGACTTTACCCACTATCTGCACTTGCGAAGCGCCAAGCATCCTTGCGGCATCGATAAGGCGTGCGTCGGTTGACCTTACCCCGTATATGGTATTCAGGATAATTGGAAAAACAACGCCGATGAACACGATGAATATCGAACCGCCCGTAACCAGGATAAATATCGCAAGGGGTATCCACGCCATCGGCGGCATGTTGCGGACTATCTCGATAATGGGGTTCAGGATATTGTGTATTAGCCGTGAGTACCCTATCCCGATACCAACAGGAACGCCTATAATAAAAGCGCTCGCTCCACCCTGAACAACCCGCACCAGGCTTGCTCTTACATGGTCGATGATACCGTACGTAAGCCCGGGACCATAGGTCTGAGTGAACATAGAACCGACAAGCGCATACCAGGTTTCAAGGGGCGTTGGAACATCTTTTAGCCTCATGAAAGGTATATTGAAAATTTGTTCCCGTGCAAGTACTACCAGAACATGCCAAAAAATTATAAAACCTATGAGAGAAAGGATATTTATTATCAATCCATTTCTCTCTGGATCGTTTTTCATCAATAACTTACCCTGACACCTGCCTTTTCAGCAGCTATCAGGAAAAGCACATGCTGGATCGTTCCCGGTCCCGGGAACCCAACTGTCTTACCCCTCAGGTCAGCAAGAGATGTAATATTGCCTGCCACAACTATCACTGACCCCTCGTTGTTCATCCCGGCGATCACGCCCACACGTGCATCATCCACAGCAAAATCATTGCTGTTTATCCTGTGAATTATGACAGGCGCGATACCCAGGCTGCCGATATCCACTGCATTGGTTTTAAACCCTTTCTGCATCATGAAAGCGCCGTTCAGGAACGGGGTGCCTTCAGACAGGGTAATATTTATGCCGACTTCCTTATGCCAGCCCTTCTGCCACCCCACATAGAACGGCAGTTCGTGGATGTCGTTCACAAGGTAAGCAGCGCGGATGGTCACTGGTTCTTTCAGCGCCAGGCTTTTAAGTTCCTCCTCCCTGTTCTGGAGCGCCCAATTAACATATCTGTTCGTAATAAGGTTATTCGCATAATCCGAGGCGTTTTTATAGCCAGACTGGTTCCATTTCGAACTGTCAAAAATATTGAAGTCCATTATCTTCGATATGAACGTCTCAGTCCCCGGGATGTTGGGAGAATACACGAATTCCACATCCTTCAGGCTCATTTCCGCTGCTGCACGATCGGTCATCCCCCCGAACTCCAGTGAATAGTTTATCAGTTCCTCGTGGTCAGGAGAGCCGCTCTGCTTTGCGTTATTTATGTATTCCACTGACATCAACTGCACCAGTGCCATGCGGTTCAATATCTCATCCGCGTTCTCTGTTTGTTTATACCAGTCATAATCGTATGCCACCACGCAGCATGGATGTTCATCCCAGATGTCGCCTGAATACATAAGGGGCTTTCCATAGCCTTTAGTGATCGCTATTGCCGGGTAAGGCTCCCAGCCTATGAACCCGGCAATTTCCCCGGACCCAAGTCTCTGTACCATGTCCATCCCGCCCATCTTTACAAGATTTATGGGCTGGTCAGGTGTTATTTTCTCTTCCACGCAACCGGCGATAAGTGCCGTTACAATAAAAACCAACAGGATTTTCGTGAGTTTCTTCATAATTTCCCCTTCTTACAGGTAATTATGTTTCTTTTCACGATAGCGGTATTTAATGGTTTCCTTATTTACATCTGTGATAACCCAAATGTATTAATAGCCGGTTAAATATACACAATTGTGATAAGAAAATATGACCGTGGATGAATTAATAAAGGCTGCAGTTGAGTCTGATGAAGCTTTCATCAGGGAATTAGGAAGGACGATCAAAGAAGATATGCGCATGACAGCCGCTGAATTCAGCGAAAAGTCAGGCATACCTGCGAGCACTATTTACAAACTGTTATCAGGCAGCCGGGAACCAAATATCAAAACCTTAAGGCAGATGATACGCGCACTGAGGAAGATGGAAGGAACCGAAAAACCAGACTTCATCGCTGTTATTGCTGCACGTCCTGTTCTTGACTATATCACTGAAAAGAAACTCAAGGTCCACGGTCGGCTCCTGACGGTCAGGGAATACTCCGCAACATCCATGGAAGATGCCATAGTTGCAGCTATCAGGGCTGAAAGGGACGGCGCAAAGGCGCTTGTTTGCGCCCCCATCGTAAGCCCGACCGTTGAAAAGGTGCTGCGCATTCCGGTTACAACCATTATGCCCAGGGACAGCCTGATAGCCGCTATCGAATTAGCCGCTAAAAAAATGGGATGATCAGTTCACGTCAGAAATAATATAATAATGATGCAACAATGAACGAAAAAATAAGTCAATTGAAAAAATCGCTCAGCAAAGCTGCCATGATAGATGAAAGCGCAATCGCCGATAAAATAATATCAATAGGATATAAATGCCTGCGGTGCACCAGGTGCTGCATGGAGGATTACGGCGACAATACTGTATCAATCTTTCCGTTCGAAATAAGGCGCATATCTGAAAAAACCGGGCTTAAAATGGAGGACATAGCCGTTCCAGCTCCCTCAGAAGACAGGGATGCTGCAGGTAATATCCACACTTTTGAATGGGTACTGAAGAAGAATAGGGACTGCACGTTCCTGGATAAGGGTTTATGCAAAATATACGAATGCAGACCGTATATTTGCAGGACATATCCTTTTTATTTGCTTGAGGGACGACTGATGTTCTCTGAATGCGATGGACTGGGAAACGGTATCAGTGATGAGGATGCATTGAAGATAGCGGCGCTGCTCAAGGAGCGATACATAGCTGAAATCAGGGAATCGATAGCCCTTCTTGAAAAATTCAGGGGATTCAAACCAGGCGGCATGGGAAATATATGCATACACGACAGCGAGGGAGAACACTGGGTTTATTTAAGCGATTCAGGCAAAATTTAATACTATTGCGGTAAGTCTTGTATCATAACCATGGAAAATAAAAGGTATTTATGAAACTCCTCGCACTATCAGACCTTCATGGTGATTATTCACATGTTGAGGCGATATGTGACAGGGCAGGGGATTTTGATGCTCTTGTGATTTCCGGGGACATAACGAATTTCGGACCAGATGAGCACGCAAAGAAATTGCTTGAATTGTTCACCAAACCCATACTTGCAGTGCCTGGGAATTGCGATAATATTTCACTGTTGAAAATACTCGATGAGAAAACGATCAGCCTTCATAATTCATTCCATACTATTGGAGAACTTACCTTTGTCGGGCTTGGAGGGTCGAATCCAACGCCATTTAATACACCTTTTGAACTATCTGAAAAGAGAATCGGTGAATCCATCGGTACATTATTAAGTAGATTAAATACAAATAAAAAGATCATTCTAATATCACATGCTCCGCCCAGGAATACAACTGACAGACTGCCTGGGGGGAATGTTGGCAGTGAAGCACTGGCGCGTTTCCTGGGACGGTTCGACCTCATAGTGTGCGGGCACATCCACGAAGCCCGCGGCAGGGTGCTGGCTGGCGGCACGCTTGTAGTGAATCCGGGCCAGGGGTCAAAAGGGCAGGCTGCCCTGATAACGATAGACGATAAGATTACAGTCGAGTTCATTGATGCATGATCAAAATCGCGATATCTGGTAAAGGCGGCGTCGGGAAGACGACGCTATCCGGAACTCTTGCACGGCTTCTTGCGCGTAAAGGCTACGACGTCCTTGCTATCGATGCCGACCCGAGCATGAACCTTGCCTCAGCGCTGGGGATAAAAAATCCTCCTCAACCCCTGACCGAATTTACTGAACTTATCGATGAAAGGGCAGGCGGACCTGCCGGGGTTTTCAAATTAAATCCCAGGGTGGACGACATTGTCGATAAGTTCGGCGTGAAGGGTCCTGATAACGTAAAGTTACTCGTCCTGGGCACGGTAGAGCGCGGAGGGAGCGGCTGCATGTGTCCTGCAAGCTCTTTCTTGAAAGCGCTTATGCGCCATGTGCTCCTGAAAACGAACAGCGTTGTGATCCTGGACATGGAAGCGGGCGTAGAGCATCTCGGGCGAGGCACTACGAGAGGGATAGATATCATGCTCATCGTGGTTGAACCGGGAGCGAGGTCAATCGAGACCGCTGGAAGGATAGTGGAACTGGCCCGGCAGATAGATATCAGGAAATTCGGGGCGGTCATCAATAAAGCAGGGGGAGATACAAAAGGCATCGCAGATAAGCTTAAGGGCTATGGTATAGAGGTATTAGGTGTAATACCGTATGATACTGCCCTCGTACAGGCTGACATGGAGAGCATAGCCCCGATTGACAAAGGCGGTGCCGCGGTAGAGGCAATAAAAAATATCTGGGATCAAGTATCAGTAACACAGGAGTGACGAACATACAGAAACAAGAAAGGATGCCCTGCGGATGTAAATGCATTGATGACCTCCTTGGCGGTGGATTCGAGAGGGGCATAGTCACCCAGATATACGGGGCGTCAGGTACGGGCAAGACCAATATCTGCATCCAGCTTGCCATAGCCGCGGTCAACAGCGGGAAGAAGGTCGTATTCATAGACACTGAAGGCTTCTCTGGCGAGCGGTTCAGGCAGATAGCCGGAGAGGAAGCTAAAAAGATCGCGGGAGACATAATCATATACGAACCTGCAAGCCTTGACCAGCAGTATTCTGCCATACTCGAACTTGAAAAAATAATGAGCGAAAAGATAGGTCTCATCATCCTTGACTCGGCAGCGCTTTTTTACAGGCTCGGACTGTCAGCGGACGATTCGAACGAGGAGAACATGGCGCTTAGGAGGGAACTTGTGAACCAGATAGGGCTCCTTCACGGAATAGCCAGGAAATACGTTATTGCCGTTGTGATCACAAATCAGGTCTATAAAGACGTATCCACAGGAGAGCTCTGCCCTATAGGAGGGAACGCACTGGAACACCTCTCAAAGACCATTATCCTGCTTGAAAAAACGGGAACCTCAAAACGCAGAGCAGCGCTTCGAAAACACAGGTCAAAGTGCGAAGGCACGAACTGCGAGTTCATGCTGACCGATAAAGGTGTAATATAGCATTTTACTTTCCGCCGCTCATTATTTTTCCGAGAAGAGCTGACCAGAGCATAAACATAATATGTATCAAAAGGGTTATATGAGCCTGCCGCATTAAAAACCCAGATAATTATCACGATCAAACGAGGATATTTATGAAGGAAAAAATAGGAATACTTGCACTCGGGCACGGCAGCAGGCACCCGCACAATAAAGATGTTGTCAACGGAGTTGCAGACCTTATAGCTAAAAAATACAGTAATGTGGTCGTCCGCATCGGATTTATGAACATGAACACTCCAACCATGAAGGAAGGTCTTAAGGCTTTCAAAGGCACTGGCGTCTCAACCATTGTCGCAGTCCCCATCTTCCTGGCTCACGGTGTGCATACGATGGAGGATATACCCCAGATACTTGGCATAAGCCGCGACTCAAGAAAGACAAACATAAAGCTTGACGGAAAGAACGTGACGCTTGTCTATTCCGAGCCGCTGGGGATTGACGAACTGGTGGCTGAACTGGCGTTCAAGAGGGCGCAGGAAGCCCTGGAATCCAATTGATGCTCAAGAACACACGGGCTGCCGTGCTTGACCTTACCCACGGCGGCGCTGTAATTGCCAGAAAATTAAAGAACATTGCGGCGTCTGTTACCGGGGTCGATGTTTACAGGACGCTCTATCCTTCTGAGCTTGAGGCACTGGAAACCGGGGGCATAAGGACATCGCAGGAAGCACTTTTTGCCCTCGATTTCGATATCCTTATCGCGCCTGTCCACCTTGATCCAGGTTATCCGATGCTCGCTGAAGCGGAAAAAAATAATATCCCGGTCGTATCTCATCATACCGCTGTAGGAGAGATCTTATCCGGCAGGCATCAGGACAAGACCATAATCGAAATAACGGGAACAAGAGCAAAGACAAGCACTGCGGTACTTCTGGCAGAGATGCTTTCGGGAGAGAAAAAAGTAGTTTCGCATACAAGCCGGGGCGTGGAAGACTGGAGCGCCAGACGTATCATTAAAAAAGGATTG
>BLYN01000063.1_pt1 | contig 11754 bp, 16 predicted proteins | sample 7848601 | NCBI WGS metagenome assembly BLYN01 (sample SAMD00058756, study PRJDB5105) | groundwater metagenome | biome: groundwater biome; feature: underground water body; material: groundwater | place: Japan:Gifu, Mizunami | collected 2014-06-26 | depth 300 m m
TGTTGCAAGATATCTTGAGAGGATAGGCGACCATATAACCAATCTCTGCGAAAACGTGGTTTTCATGGTCACAGGCGAGAGGGTGGAGTTGAATTAAATGCTTGAAAGTGTGGCTGATGACCTTTATATAAATTCGTAGAGGAAAGAAATGCTCTGGTTTCTGGAAAAGTATTATCGTTTAAAAAGGCAATCTGGATATGATGTTGAAGGATAAAACAAAGCTCGTTATCTGGCCAGTGTATATGGATGCCACAAAATCAAGGGGAGAAGGCAGGATCCTTTCCATGAAAGATTCAGTAAAATCACCCGTCCTCAGGGAGATAGAGAAAGCTGCAAGGGAATTGAACCTGGCTCCAGTCGTGGAAACTGATAAATCCTATCCCAAATCATGGTGGTCAACCGGCGGGAGGGTGCTGGTAGATAAGAAAGGTCCGAAATCCCTTATAACAAAACAAATAGCTCTGAAGATAAATGAGACCAGGACAAAAAAATGATAGACCTGCACACGCATTCCACGTTCAGTGACGGCGAATTGATACCCAGCGAACTTGTCCGCCGGGCAGTTGTGAAGGGGTATAAGGCAATAGCGATAACAGACCATACCGATTTTACTAATATTGAGCATATTTTATCATGCATGAAGAATATTAAATCTCTTGAGGAGGATTATGATATCAGGGTATTTACGGGTGTTGAATTGACGCACGTACCTCCCGGGAAAATTCCAAAGCTTGTTACTAAGGCAAGACTTCTTGGGGCTGAGATAATCGTGGTGCACGGCGAAACCATCGTTGAACCCGTTCCTGAGGGTACGAACCATATCGCTGTAACCCTTGATATTGATATCCTGGCTCATCCAGGGCTTATAACAGTAGAGGATGTAGAACTTGCAAGGGATAATGAAATAGCCCTTGAAATAACTTCCCGACGCGGGCACAACCGCACTAACGGTCATGTAGCGCGTGTTGCCCTGGAAGCAGGGGCAGCTCTAATCGTAAATACCGATGCCCATGCTCCTGAAGATTTGCTCACCGATGAGATGGCGTTTAAGGTCGCAATGGGGGCTGGTCTTGATGAAAAAAATACGCGCAAAGCCACACTCTCGCAACCTTTAAGTCTGATAAAAAACATATAAATAAATGTTTTCGAAAGGTATATATATGTGGTGTTATATGTATAGATTACCTTTTCAGAGGTCGAAAATTGAAAAGATTGGGAGCTATACACCATATAATGGACAACCTTTTGATCGTGCGCGCCGATAGCACGCTTGAGCATAGTGTTTTGCGTGAGAATCTATCAGTTGTGACCAGAAAGATGAAAAGAATAGGAAAGATCAAGGAAATTTTCGGCCCCGTGAACGCCCCTTACATTTCAATCAGGATGTTCAAAGATATCACATCCTCTGAAATCAAAGGTCTGAAAAATGAACGAGTCTATTTACAATAATTTATTAGGACGGATACCTGAATGATAGAGAAAGAAAAAGTTAAAGAAATTGAGAAGTCAGAACGCGAGAAAATAAAAGAGGGTATAAGAGAGAAGAAAGAAAAACAGAAGCTGGGGCAGTTTGAAAAAGCAACTATTGAGTGCCCTGAATGCAAAAGTCATACCCTTGTGCACAACTATGAACGCGCGGAGCTTGTATGCAATGAATGCGGTCTTGTTGTCGATGATGAATTCATAGACCAGGGACCTGAATGGAGGGCTTTTGACCATGACCAGAGGATGAAGCGCTCACGCGTGGGCGCCCCGATGACCTATACGATACATGATAAAGGTCTCTCAACTATGATCGACTGGCGGAACAGGGACTCTTACGGCAAATCCATCTCTTCCAAGAGCAGGGCGCAGCTTTACCGCCTGAGAAAATGGCAGCGCCGCATCCGCGTTAGCAATGCGACTGAAAGGAATCTTGCTTTTGCTCTTTCAGAGCTTGACAGAATGGCATCTGCTCTTGGTTTATCAAGGAACGTGAGAGAAACAGCCGCAGTAGTGTACCGCAAAGCCGTGGAGAAGAACCTCATCAGAGGACGGAGCATAGAGGGCGTAGCAGCCGCTGCTTTGTATGCCGCATGCAGGCAGTGCAATGTTCCGCGCACACTGGATGAGATAGGAGAGGTCTCAAGAGTGAGCAGGAAGGAAATTGGAAGGACTTACAGGTTCATCTCAAGGGAACTCGGTCTCAAGCTGATACCCACATCCCCTATCGACTACGTGCCCCGTTTCTGCTCAGGATTGACCCTGCGCGGCGAAGTGCAGTCAAAGGCAGTAGAGATACTGAGGCAGGCTTCTGAAAAGGAACTCACAAGCGGTAGAGGTCCGACTGGCGTGGCTGCGGCAGCCATATACATCGCATCTATCCTTTGCGGAGACAGGAGGACACAGCGCGAGGTCGCCGAGGTCGCAGGCATCACTGAAGTGACCATACGCAACAGGTATAAGGAACTGGCTGAAGAACTGGATATCGAAATCATACTTTAATGTACGTCAAAGATTCCATAATTCAAGCCCGGATTGAAAAAGACCTGGAAAAGGAGCAACTGAAAGGCAGGATCAAGGAAATCGAGCGTAAGCTTTGCGCTGAAGGCGACAGCGGGCTCAGAGGACGGTTGAAAAAACTGAAGGAGGAGCTAAAACTCCTCCAGGATTGATTGTTCAATTGCATATACATTTGATAAAATGTATCTTATCTCCTACGCACATTTCGACCTTGCAGAGATCGTGTGTATAACATGATGGCTAAATATAGTTTCCCTTATAACTCCATCATGTTATAACCCGTACACTCTTACCGCCATTGCCTCGCGAAGCACCTGTTCAGCGTTCCGCGCCGAGACCGCATCCATACTTTTCATGATGAGGGGATAATCGTACCCTTCAAGTATTATCCTTATAAGTTTTCCCTCCCCGCCTGCCATAATGTACTGTATATCCCTGTGTTTACCAATCAACGGATCAAGCGCCGCTCTGACCTTATCAGCATGATGCTTTATATCCTCCTCCACAAGGCTCTGGAAGCGCTTCTGGCTCCAGCCCCCTTTTTTGTGCTTCCCCATCACGCTGCTCCTTATCACTTCATGTTCAACAAAAGCGTCATCCTCCAATATCCCTATGAACGTCTCGCCCGCATGGGCGTTAACGACCAGAGTTTTATCGCTTTTGAGGCTGTTTTTCAACGGCTCCATATCAAAACGCCGCTCAAGTGAGTATTCTGAATGCAAGATCGGAAAAACAGGGAGCATCACTAACTTAATAACCCGATCTATATCATAGAAAACCGCCCTGCCTGTCTGTGAATCTATTTTTTCAATAAGGGTGCGTTCAGAACTCTCGATATGATCCGTTATGTCAGAGGGCATATTATCAAGGGTCTCATCCTTTGCAAGATAAATGGTTATCAGCGTGGCAGTCCTTGACTGCATTGTGCCAAGCAAAAATAGAACATCATCAAGCCTGTTTTTTGATAAACTTTCAGAAAAACGGAAATTCAACTCCCCCTCTGTTTCTTTCTTGAGTTTTACGATCTCGTTCTCAAGCGACAGTATCTGCTGCTTTGCCTCATTTAATTCCCTGTCAACTTCCTGCCTGGCAGCTACTGTTTTTTTGGTTTTCTCGCCCTTTTTCTCAACCTGCAGCGTAAGTTTGCTGTTCTCCTCTTCAAGCTCTCTAATTCTCGCCTTCAGAGCATTAATTTCTTCTTTCTTAAATAGATCAAGCATATGCGTGTTTTTGAAGAAGGTTTACGGGCTGTGGTGATTATCATTCGGTTATAACGCGCTTCACAAGCACGGGTCTTTCCTTAACAAGTATGCGGTGTCCGCAGTAGGGACAGCGAATGCCGCTGTACTGATAATCTATCTCGACTGCCCGCTTGCAGCGGGTGCATTTATATACCATGTTCTAACCTTATTTTTTGGGAGACATCGGCTCATGCCGGTGCAACAGCGGCTTTCTCGGCCTGTACAGCTCTTATGACAGTCAGGTGCGCCGGGGTTTGAGGCACATACGAACCGCCTGTGAACGTAACTTCGCACTTTGTGCATTTCCATATCCCTGTAGCTATTCTTTTCATTTTTACCGCGCCGCATTTTGAGCATGCGTAATCTGCATGCATCTTCTCTTCAATGTCAGCCACGAGTTTTCTATTCTTAACACCGTATCGCGTACCGAATCTGCCCGCTGACCTTGTTTTTCTTCCTTTTGCTTTTTGTTCAGCCATGATTATATCACCAGGAATTTTTCTCTTATTTCTTTTGCTTTCTCAATTGCAATATCCACTATATAATTTATCTGTTCGGTTGTCAGGGGGTTTACCCCGCTCTTCTGCATGGCTGATACATCACCTTCCTGGTTGGACGTCACAGTCAGTTTTGTCCCCGCAATGCTTTGCTCGTCCAGCGACGGGTCAAGCATTATCGCACCGCCTATCTCGACTGCCGTTATTGAGACCGGCACGTCCCTCATAGGAACGGGAGAGTCCTCTCCCAGATCATACCGTTTGGCTGGCAGTTTCGCGGTCAAAAGTGCCGCTACCGCGCCAAGGGATGAAGCATCCATGATGTTACCGCCGTCGTCCAGTACATGCACGTCTATGAACACCATCCATACCTTCTCACCCGGTGTGATACATAATTTGGAAAGGTCGATAGACTGGGACTCCCTGATACCCCTGTCCACTACCCGCGCCAGTTCGATGGCGTCTTCCCTTGGAGGTCCTGCCTCGAAAACCGGAGATGCAAGCGGTATGAGTTCAAGGTTTGTAATAATAACGCCCTGGTCTGGCGTATCGGGGAAGGGTGTCCCTGGCTGGATCTTAACGCCCACGACCACATGGGTATCGCCAAGTTTTACCCGCGCAGATCCTTCGGCTTTATTAATGACGTTCGTCTCGATGACAAGTTCCCTGTACTGGTCAAATGCCCGCCCGTCCTCTCGCTCTCCCTTGATCATAAGATTGCAGATATAATCCTTACGCAGCTCCGCCATTATTTCATTACTCATTGTTCTCACCCTCTATCTGAGCTGAGTATTTTTCCATAAGCGCAGCCTTCTGCATCTCATGGATCGCCATGCATCCTGTCTTTGCCATTTCTAAAGCCGCTTTGAACTCATCTTTAGTCAGATGACCGTCCATCTGGATCAGCGTTATATTGCCGTCTGGCGTCATCGCTATGGGCATATCTGCCTGTCCATAATTGTCTTCATCTTTATTCAGGTCAAGTACAATGGTTTCGTCGATTTTCCCGACAGCGCATGATGAGATAAGGCTCTTCATGGGGATGCCTGCATCAGCAAGGGCTATGGAAGCGGCGTTAATTCCTGCCGTCCTCGTCCCTGCATCAGCCTGAAGCACCTCTACGAATATGTCGATGGCAGAGCGCGGGAAATATTCCTGGAATATGACAGGTTCAAGCGCCTCCCTGCTCACCTTGGATACTTCGATGCTCCTCCTGTCAGGCCCGGGGCGCTTTCGGTCCTCAACTGAGAACGATGCCATGTTGTACCTGTAACGAACAACGGCTCTGTTTGATTTCTGCATGTGCCTTGGGTGGACTTCCCTGGGTCCATAAACCGCTGCAATCACTTTATTGCCGCCAAATTCAAAATAGCATGAGCCGTCCGCTCTATTCAATACGCCTACCTCTATCTTGATAGGTCTTAACTCATCGGGTCTCCTGCCGTCAAGGCGGATGCCGTTTTCGATTAGCTTTTCTGGTTTACTCATAAAATTCCTCTTCTCTTTTCTTCCTCTTCGCTAATATCGCTATAAAAATTATTTCCCGTCCCCGAGGAGTTCGTCAAGAATTCCACCGGATTCTGGCTTTTCTTTATCCTCTTCGATATTTTCTTCTTTTTTCTCTGGTTCTTTCACTTTAACTTTCTCGCCTTTTGCTTCTTTTATGAAGTTTGTGATCCTGTCAGTAAGACCTGAAATATGCGTTTCCTTTTCGATTTTAAGTAGAGACCTTATAGCAAGTTGCATTCCATTGTCTTTACCTGTTATCCATATCCTTCCGTTCTGACCGATAAAGATGTTGCATTTCGTCTCATTCTTGAGCATTGCTATCATGGAGCCGCTTCTGCCTATGAACCTGGGGACCTTTGATGGCGTCACTTCGATCATGCGCCCTTCTTTCACAGGTCTGAGCCTCTGGTCGTTCAGTGTGAGTTCCACTTTCATTTTCGCGTCCACATCGCTTACAAGGGTCATTATCGAATCACCGATATTGAGATACTTTGACATTTCATCGTTCTCTATCCGTCTCGGGAATTCAGATATGTGCAAAAGACCATCATATGGCGACCTTATATCCACTATCCAGTTCGAATATGTGACCTCTTTTATGACGCCTATTATCAGGTCACCTGGTTTCGGGATATATTTTCCAGCCATCGGAACAACCCTGATACGATTTTTAAATGATGCCATTCCAAAGACTGATGAGAAAACCCTGTTATTTTCGACATATGTACCCTCATCTGCCAGTAACGGATCATCAGAAAGAAATTCACCCGGAATTACTATTTTTTTATCCATTTTTTATCACTTTAATATTTTTGTTTCAGCAGAACCTTTAGTAAGCGAATTCAGTATATTGTACAGGTCATCCTGCATCCCGGCCGGTATGCTGATAACCCCTATCCATGAACCGTTATTCTGCCATTCCTGTTTCTGGAGATTCCCGAACTTTGCTACGGCACCGAATGCCTTTGCTGCATATTCTGGTGGGAGCTTTATTGCGATCCTGACTTCCTCGAAACGTATAGGGATGAGTGGTCTTATCGCTTTCATGGCGACTTCCACCATTTCATCCACGCTCTTCATGGGGTCAATGTGCACGCCTGCTTCATCCATGGCAGCCTCTATCCGGGCAGGGGGATGCGGGGCCTTAGTCTGCGGATTGATGGCGTTACGCGCAATAAAGGTTATTACCTGCCTCTTTTTTCCCTCCTGTATCTTTCTTCGCTGTTCTGTGGTAAGCTGGAGTTCTCCCTCAAGTATTATCTTCTCTGCTATCTTTAATACATCTTTTGTCCCGAACGCATTGATGACGTCCTGTTCTGCCGGTCTGTCGCCGTTCCTGGCATCTGAGAAAACATCTTCGACAGCCAGTATATTCTCGATCTTTACAGGCTCGCCTTTCTTGAACGCCAGCGCTCCGTCAGGGTCCACAAAAACTTCAAACATCTTGCCGTGGGTCTTGAGGCGTGCGATTATGGACTCATCAAGCGCGACCATGTCAAATCACTCTTCTTTCTTCTTTCCTTTCCCTTTGGTTTCAGAAGCGTGCATCTTTATAACCTGGTTAACATATTTTTCGACTTCGCCGGGCTCAAGCTTCCTGTATTTCCTGTTGGCAAGCTCGATGACCCCAACCTCGATCGTCGAAGCATTGAAAACGCCCTCTGTTGTGCTGTGGAGCGCCTCAAGCCCCAGGATTATCGCACCTTCCAGATTAATATCATCCCTGTATTTTTTCTCGAACACTTCCATCGTCTCGGTTCTGCCAGAACCGATGCCCGTGGCTTTGTATTCAAGCAGTGCCCCACTCGGGTCGGTCTCGAAAAGCCGCGCCCTGCTGTCATCCACGCCTGCGATAAGAAGCGCCGTTCCGAAAGGTCTTACGCCGCCGTACTGGGTGTAAGATTGCTTAAAGTCGCATATTTTCTTGGACAGTACCTCTACGCCGATGGGTTCGTCATAGGTGACCATGTTTATCTGCGCCTCAACCCTTGCGCGGTCGATGAGAGCCCTTGCGTCCGCGACAAGCCCGGACGTTGCTGCTCCGATATGATTGTCGATCTGAAATATTTTTTCAATGGACTCTGCTTCAAGAAGTTTGCTTGTTATCCGTTTATCGACCAAAAGCGCCACTCCGTCCGTCGCTTTAACTCCTACCGCGGTCGTTCCGCGTTTTACTGCCTCTCGCGCATACTCTACCTGGAACAACCTTCCATCAGGGCTGAATACTGTTATCGCCCTGTCATATCCCATCTGTGGTGCCATTTGCATTATATCATCTCCGAGATTTTAAAACTGAAAATTTGCCTCCACCTAATGATTTAGATGCTCCTGTAATTCTTTATCTGGTTCAGGCTCTTTAACGAGGCACTGTTGTATAAACTTTTCCATTGCTCCCCTCACAGTACCTGAAATGCCAATGACCATGATGGAAACGCGACCGCCCCTGACTTTGTTTATGCATGCAAGGGCTGCCCTTGTATCCGACGTCCTGTCTTTTTGGCAGCGCAGGACTCCGTATCCTCCGTCATATGACATAAGCGCGGGATTTATTTCGCTTCCCCCTGTATCCCCGAACAGTGAGCATATTGAATCAAATAATTCCTCAGACAGCTCTTTACGGTTTATCGTATTCTCTGAAATGATCTTGAACGCGATATACCGTTTCTTCTCGCGAAGCGTGGGTAATGTCTTCATATTATCTCAACGCCCTCCTGTATGTACACTGCGCTTTTTTTCCGTATTATATCAAGAGGAACTGCGCTCATGGCTTCAACAGCTTCTTTTGGGCTCATGCCGAACAGACCGCCAAGCGCCGCCATCTCCCTTGGAGAGCGGAAATCATAGGGGGAATAGGGCTCACAGGTCAGCACCATCTGCAGGTCGTATTTTCGGGCGTACTTGAGATTTGTCCTCATTATCTTCAGTTCCCTTACCCTCGCCTCGCCCCTTGTGTGTATAATGGAACCTGTATTAAAACCGAGAGCAATCGAATTATCAGATGCTATTTTACCAAGGACGTTGTTGAATTTCACAGGCTGTAAAAGGATATCAAGCCTTTCTGTCTCCACAGCGGCGCGGGCAACCTCTTCGCCCCTGCCTCTTGCGATAAGGATATCGCTTGTGTCCCTGTATTTTTTTATTTCATCCCTTAGCTTTGATGGTTTACCTGAAACCTCAACCGCGCTGTAGAGCGAAAAGTCCTCAGGCAGTTGGTTCATATCAGTTCTGTTCTTTTTCAGGTTGAGCGCGGCTATCCCTGAGTACCCGAACTCTTTTGCCGCGGAGACGAACAGGGCAAGAGAGTCCTTTTCGTCAGGTAAATGAACCATAAAATCATAGAACCTTGCGTTGAACAGGGACATCGACTGGCTTAATAATGCTGTCATGTAATATAGTCTTGCCGACCTCACAGGAACATATGAAATTGTGAAAAGGAGCGTTCCTGTTACCGAAGATATACGGAAGTCGCGAAAGGGCATTTACAGGATACGCAACCCTGTTATGGCATTCTGGTTCAGGTATATCCATAAGAACCTGATGCTTTTTGAAGGGGGAAATTTTGAAGTGCTTAAGGATGTGATAAAAAACGACATCGCAAAATATCACGGCAGGCGGTTCGAGAATATATCAAAAGAATTTTTATGGGAACTCAACAGATGCTTTTCATTGAATGCAAGTGGAAGGATTTGAAATTGTTTGATCTGGATGATTTCAGAAATAATATTCACTAAATGAATTATTTGTCATAAACATTCAAGATTACTCAAATGCTGCCAAAGTATTAATAAGTTCCAGTATTCTGGACAGGAAAGATTAACTTAATAAACGTCTTAGAAGGGCAGGATAGGATAGATATGAACAAAAAAATCGTTTTCACAGGGCTGCTCGGCACCGTATTTCTCATAGCAGGGCTGTACTTCAGGATTACCGACCCCGATATAAGTTATATCTCTTTTGAATACTTTGGCATCGGGACATGGATCGCAGGCATTGTATTTTTTGTTCTTTACCCAAAATATAAAGAGATCATTTCATTCCTCATGGGACTGTTAGTTCTGCATGCAGGCATTTTACTTATTTTGAAAGACCAGTATTCAAATCCAAAACTTCTTGGCTTTCTGGTCTTCACTTCCGGGATAGTTATTGTGTTGAGTTCCGGTTTTTCGGATTACATGAAGAACAGGGAAAACAAATAAAAGGTTCAGAGCTTCTTATCCTCTTTCATTACTTTGAGGAGTTCGAGAATGGAATACCCCGCCCTTGTGACCCCCATGCTGCGGTTATCCGTATCTGTCCCCACAAGGTAGAGGTTCGCGATCGGTGAGCGCTGCCCGGCAATAAACCCGTTTATTGTGACAGCGGCCTTCTCAGGTATTGTAACCTGGTAATGCGTCATCTCAATTTTGTTCTCTATCCCGGGGACAGCTTTAATTATTATCTCAAGCGCACGCTTCTTTTCGCTTTCTATGTTCTTTTTGTCATCAATAATAAATGTGAACCCGACTAACTGTTTGCCTTTTGGCGCAATACTCGAATCGTAATTGCTTATCGGCATCGCCCAGTACGCGCCGTTCTTGAACCAGACCTCTGAGCCGGTATAGTCGAATTCCTTCATTTTCCCGCTCAAGCCCAGCCATATCGTAAGGCTCAATGTCTGCTCGATGCGGAAGAGATTCTCTTTGAAATCGGAGGGCAGCGGGACAAGAGATGGAAGGGTTTTTACAAAACCCGAGTATACAACTGCATCCGCGGTATAAGAATCAGTATCAGTGGCAACCCCCGTTGTTTGCCCGTCAAGGGTGAGTATCTCGCACGCACGTGCACCTGTCTTAATACTGACATTTGCAGGCATCGAATATAGAACCGAATTCAGAAATGATTTCAGACCACCGCGCGGGTATGCCTGGGCGTACGCCACCCTGTTTGTAGCAAGCCTGCCAAGCGTTGAGAGACGTGTGGTCAACTGGTATTTTGACAGTATGTCTGCCAGCATGGACGCATAAGAATTATTATTTTCCCCGGTTTCGTCTTTAAAGATGTCCTCTGAAACGCTGTCCCTCACAAAGCTGCTACCATAAAGAACACGGTTCACCGAAGTTTCTTTCATGGATTTCCCTGAGAGGAATGGGGCGATAGCGTCCACAAAATCCAGTGTGTCTTTTGAAAGCCCTTTCGGCAGGAAATCATATACGGACTGGTTGACGTCAAGCATCCCAAAAGCGTTCAGAGTGAGCGCCTTTGTGAGAGCCTGGGAAAGCAGCAGCCTGTCTTTTCTGGGCAGGACATCAAAGGTGACAAAATCCTGAATATTGGAGGGTATTTTTGTAAGACCCTTCTCTGTCCTCACATAGTAAGTCCCGTAATCCAGAAAAACTGGAATATAGGTGAAATATTCGTCCATCAAACGCCGCAGCGGTCCCACCTTGAGATGCGTTATTGCATGGGGACCCGTATCTACCTGGAAGCCATCCACCATGTAGCTGTTGCAGTTGCCTCCTACCGAGCTGTTCTTTTCAAGAACGAGGACACTTTTCCCGTGCTTTGAAAGCGCAAGAGCGGACAGGAGACCGCTTATGCCTCCTCCAATAACAATAACGTCGTAATCAGTCATGTATACCTGATCTTATGCCTCAATATGAAAAATCTTGCTATGGAGTTCTCTGACACGTCTGCGCATCCTCCGTACCAGCGCCCGTACCGCATGGATCATCATAATATTGGGAGGAATGACCTGCCCACCTGACCTTGTTTTTCCTTTACGTATGGATTCAAGCACTGAGCTTTCGCTGCGCTGTGCGTCTATCTCTGTAAATCCAAGCCCTATCGTCGCAAGCAGGTGGGAGTCGCTCCCGCCCACTTCTGGCTTTCCGAGCAAAGTCGCCATCTCTTTTGCCCTCTTGTTCTCCCCGAATACACATCTTGAATTAAAGGTCTCTATGGCGTCAGCGTCCTTTGCTGCAAATCCGATGCTGTTTCTCTTGAAAGGATGCGGGGCTATCACCACT
>BLYN01000069.1_pt1 | contig 11570 bp, 10 predicted proteins | sample 7848601 | NCBI WGS metagenome assembly BLYN01 (sample SAMD00058756, study PRJDB5105) | groundwater metagenome | biome: groundwater biome; feature: underground water body; material: groundwater | place: Japan:Gifu, Mizunami | collected 2014-06-26 | depth 300 m m
ACCCATCCTCCCCGAAAAAATAAAAGGGAAAAAGCAGGTAAAACACATATTTGAGAAGGCGGGGGTAAAATGAAGTATTCATATTATCCGGGCTGCACTAGTCACTCATCGTCCAAAGAGTACGATATGTCAACAAGAGCAGTGTGCGAGAAACTTGGCATCGAACTTGTTGAGCTGGAAGATTGGAACTGCTGCGGAGCGCTGGGGGCTTTCTCTTACAATTATTTCCTCTCCGTAGCCTTGCCTGCCAGAAATCTGGCGCTCGTTGAGAAAAAGAACTTGAAACTTGTCGCTCCCTGCGCCGCATGCTTCCATAATCTTGCCAAGACAAACAGAATGCTCAAAGAGAACGAAGACCTCAAGAAAAGAGTTAACGATGTAATGGATATTCCTTATGGCGGTACTGCAGAGGTAAGGCATCTTCTCGATATAATCGTGAACGAAGTAGGTCTGGAAACAATAGCAAAGAATGTTACAAGACCTTTGAAGGGATTGAAGATAGTTCCTTACTATGGCTGCCTGATAGTAAGACCTGTAGAAATCACTAAATTCGATGACCAGGAGGATCCACAATCCATGGATAATCTTTTGAAAGCACTGGGAGCAGAAGTTTTGCCTTTTACAATGAAGGTCAAGTGCTGCGGCGCCACGCTGGTAGTGAGCGATGAAGAGCTGGCATTTCAGCTTACTAAAAAGATACTGGAGACTGCCAGAGATGTTGGAGCCAACTGCGTTGCAGTAACATGTCCGCTCTGCTCAACAAACCTGGATGCCTATCAGAGTAAAATATTTATTTCACCCAGATAATGGGGCTTGCTATGGGAATTGCTCCCAAGAAACTGGGTCTGGACAAAAACATGGTGCCCACAGATAAAATCGTTGAATTAGTAACAGGCGTCAAAACCAGGATGCCACAGCTTGTAGAAGTAAAGGCTGGAGGTAAATAATGGGAAAAGTAGGTGCTGTAGCGATTATTGGCGCAGGTATTGCGGGCATACAATCAGCCCTGGATTTAGCTGATGGGGGTTTCAAGGTATATCTAATCGATTCAAAAACAACAATCGGAGGAAGGATGGCGCAGCTGGATAAGACCTTTCCCACTCTGGACTGCGCCATGTGCATCGTATCCCCGAAGCTGGTGGAGGCAAGCAGGCATCCCAATATAGAGCTCATACTCTACAGCCATGTTATTTCGGTAAGCGGAACAGAAGGGAATTTCAAGCTTAAGTTATTGAAAAAAGCCCGCTATGTGGAGGAGGACAAATGTACAGGATGCGGGCTCTGCGTGGAGAAATGTCCTATCAAAACGCCTGATGAGTATAATGCAGGATTATCAAAACGGAAAGCAATATATCTCGCCTTTCCTCAGGCAGTTCCCAGGGTAATGACAATCGATGCAGAACGCTGCCTTTATCTAACGAAAGAGAAATGCGGGATATGCAAGAAGGTCTGTGCGGCAGGGGCGGTAAATTACGACCAGAAGGACAGGGAAATCGAGCTTGATGTGGGCTCCATAATACTGGCGGCAGGTTTCACGCCTTTTGATCCTTTGCTGCTTAAACAGTATAGACCCACTCATCCGGATGTGATAACTTCCATGCAGTTTGAGCGCATACTGAGCGCTAGCGGTCCTACGCAGGGACACGTCCTCAGGCCTTCTGACGGGAAGGCGCCGAAATATATCGGGTTCATCCAGTGCATAGGCTCAAGGAATCCCCATATCGGGAGATCGCGGTGTTCTTCTGTATGCTGCATGCAAGCCATAAAAGAGGCAATAATAGCAAGAGAGCATAATCCAAACCTGGATATTACCATATTTAACATCGACATACGGGCTTATGGAAAGGGGTTCGAGGAATTCTATACAAGAGCCAAAAAAGAATACGGTATAAAGTTCATCAGTTCCAGACCGCCGGAAGTGCAGATGGATTCGGCTGGGAAGATCTTTGTCAGGTACGAGGACATGAATGAAGGCACAATAAAGAACATGTCACTAGATCTGGTTGTCCTTTCTGTCGGGCTTGACCCCTCTCCTGAAACAAAGACCTTGGCTTCGATGCTCGGACTGGATATGGATGAGTTCGGCAATGTCGCATCGCTGATAGATCATCCGCTTGAGACAAACGCTCCCGGCGTTCATGCATGCGGCGTGGTGCAGGGACCAAAGGATATTCCTGATACCGTGGCGCAGGGAAGCGGAGCTGCAGCGAAGGCTTCTGCTCTCCTTGCCACGGAGCGGGGGACTTTAATCAAAGAAAAAGTCTTCCCTCAGGAAAAAGCCATTCAAGAAAAACCAATGATTGGAGTCATGGTGTGCCACTGCGGCATCAATATAGGCGGCGTTGTGAATGTACCTGCGGTCGTTGAATATGCAAAGACGCTGCCAAATGTAGTCCATTCTGAAGAGGCAATTTATGCCTGTTCCAAGGATAATCAGGAGAAGATAATTACTCTGATACAGGAAAAGAATCTGAATAGATTTGTGGTGGCTTCATGCACTCCGAGGACACATGAGCAGTTGTTCCAGAATACCCTGAAAGATGCTGCTCTGAACCCTTACCTCTTTGAATTTGCCAATATCAGAGAGCACTGCTCCTGGGTGCATATGAATGAAAAGGAGAAAGCAACCCAGAAAGCCATGGATATAGTACGCATGGGGGTGGCGAAGAGCAGCCTGCTTGCTCCCCTTTCGACATCCAGGGTACCGGTAACCCAGACAGCCCTTGTTATTGGAGGAGGCATTGCAGGAATGACCTGCGCTTTAGATATAGCGAACAATGGTTTTCCTGTTTTTCTCGTAGAAAAGGATGAAAAGCTCGGGGGTCTATTGCGCCATGTTACAAGCCTGGAGGACGGCAGGAGAAGCTCGGAAATAATAACCCCACTGATCCGTAATGTCATGTCCCATCCGCGTATTCAGGTATTTGCCGGAACCCAGCTTGAAGAGCTGAAGGGTTATGTGGGCAATTTCGAGGGCACTCTGAATACTAAAGGCACGAAGCACGAAATAAAGTTCGGTGTGGCTGTCATTGCCACAGGGGCGAATGAACTTGTCCCTGCTGGATATTATAATTATGGGACTCGCAATATAACAACCCAGCTCAATCTGGAGAACGCCCTTGAAAACGGATTCGAAAAAGCACCGGAGAACGTTGTGATGATACAATGCGCAGGCGCAAGGGTTCCCGAGCGTCCGTACTGCTCCAGAACATGCTGCGTCGAGGCTGTCAAGAACGCTATTCGTGTAAAGAAGCAGACAAAAGCCAGCGTCTATGTGCTGTACAGGGATATGAGGACATACGGAGTATGGGAAAATCTGTACAGGGAGGCAAGCAGCCTGGGAGTAGTGTTCCTGCGGTATTCCGAGGAAAAGCCGCCTGTTGTGAAGGACAGCACAGTGACCGTCCATGACATGCTGATAGGGGATGATATCGAAATAGAGGCTGATTTAATCGTGCTGAGCTGCCCCATGGTAGCTCCGGAATCAAATGCAGAGCTGGCTATGCTCTTCAAGATACCGATGGATAAAAATGGCTTTTTCTTAGAAGCCCATGCCAAACTCCGTCCGGTCGAGTTCGCAACCAGCGGTGTACTGCTGTGCGGCACAGCCCAGGCGCCAAAACTCATAGATGAGGGAATAGCCCAGGCATCCGGGGCTGCAGCCAAAGCATGTGTGCTGCTATCAAAGGATGAAATGGAAACCGATGCCATGATAGCCGTTGTGGACGAAAAGCAGTGTATCGGGTGCGGCACATGTATAAAAATATGTCCCTTTAACGCACCCCAGCTTATTGATGTGGAGGTAAAAGCTGAAGAGATAGTATATCTTGCAAAGAAATCAAGAATTAACCCTGCCATGTGCAAGGGATGCGGCTCATGTGCAGCTTCGTGCCCAGTGGGAGCAATCAGTCCAAGAGGCTTTACCACACCACAAATCAGAGCTGCGGTAAGGGCTTTTAGCGGTATCATGGAGGTGCCGATATGAGCTTTGAACCAAATATATTGACCTTCTGCTGCAACTGGTGCAGTTATGCAGGCGCAGACCTGGCAGGAGTGAGCAGGTTCCAGTACCCCCCGAATATCCGGATAATAAGGGTCATGTGTTCTGGCAGGGTTGAGCCGGCTTTTATTCTGGAAGCTCTCAATGATGGAGCTGATGGTGTCCTTATAACTGGCTGTCACATAGGGGACTGCCATTATCTGGATGGCAACAAGAATGCAGAGATCAGGATAAACAATACTAAAAAAGCACTGGCAAAACTTGGGTTTGATAAGAGACTCAGGCTTGAGTGGGTATCAGCCAGTGAAGGAGCAAGGTTCTCAGAAGTTGTTAAGGATTTTACGGAAGAGATTAGAAAATTGGGTCCAAACCCGGTCAAGGAAGTGAAGATAAATGAGTGATATCAAGAATACTGAAACTGAGAGTACCGAAACCAAAAGTACTGAAGTTCATAAAGGTAACGATGAAAAACGGATAGGCGTCTTTGTATGTGAATGCGGCGTAAATATCGGCGGCGTGGTGGATACAAAGGCTGTGGCTGATTATATCGGCACGCATCCAGGCGTGAAGGTCACTTCTGTCAACAAGTTCACCTGTTCAGACTCAGGTCAGGCTGACATCCAGCAGAAGATAAAAGAACACAACCTCAACCGCGTCGTTGTCGCGGCATGTTCTCCCAAGACGCACGAACCTACATTCCGCGCATGTCTTGAGCAAATGGGCTTGAACCAGTACTTCCTTGAATTCGTGAATATCAGAGACCACTGCTCATGGATACACATGTGGGAGAAGGAAAAAGCCACGGAGAAAGCTAAAGACCTTGTGCGCATGGGTGTGGAGCGGTCCAAGTTGCTCGAACCGCTTGTGCAAAGCGAGGTGCCTGTCATTGACAAAGCCCTTGTGGTCGGGGCAGGCGTGGCTGGAATGCAGTCAGCTCTTGACCTTGCTGATATGGGGTTCCAGGTATATCTCGTGGAGAAAGAGCCCTCAATCGGCGGCAGGATGGCAAGGTTTGACAAGGTGTTCCCCACCAACGATTGCTCCATATGCATTCTCGGTCCAAAGATGGTCGAAGTGGCGCGCAATAAGAACATCCAGATAATGAGTTATTCAGAAGTGAAAGCTGTGGAAGGGTATGTTGGCAACTTCAACGTGAAGATAGAGCACAAACCCAGGTATCTTGATGTTGCAAAATGCACAGGCTGTGCCAAGTGCAGCGAGGTCTGCCCTGTTGAAGTGCCGTACGACTTTAACGAAGGCTTTGGTACGCGCAAGGCGATATATGTCTCATTCCCGCAGGCAGTTCCTCTTCGCGCCGTGATCGATATGGAGAACTGCATCTCATGCAAGGCGTGCGCAAAAGCATGTGAGAGCAAAGCGATAAACTATGATATGCAGCCTTCTTATACGGATGTTAATGTTGGAGTTATCATTGGAGCAGTGGGCTTCAAGACCTATGACCCCGAACCGCGACACGATTTCGGGTACGGGTTATATGATAATGTCATTACAGCAATGGAGTTCGAACGGCTGCTCAATGCTGCAGGTCCTACAGGAGGGCATGTGGTGAGGCCTTCGGATTGCAAGGAACCGATACGCGTGGGATTCGTGAACTGCGTTGGCTCGCGCGATAAAAATACCAATATCTACTGCTCTGGTGTATGCTGCATGGTCACCATAAAGAACGCGCAGCTCCTCAAGGAAAAGCGCCCTGAGACAGACCACACGATCATGTATATAGACATCAGGACACCTTTCAGGGGATATGAGGAATCGTATAATAGATCGCGAACCCTCGGTGTTAAGTTCCTGCGCGGAAGACCTGTTGAAGTGAAGGAAGACCCTGTTACAAAGAACATCAAGGTGCGGGTCGAGGATACACTTGCAAATGAGATCCGGAATCTTGAATTCGACCTTATTGTACTTGCAACAGGTATAGTCCCGCATGAAGGAATAAACCAGATACAGCAGTTATTGAAATTATCTAAAGCAGCAGATGGCTTGCTGATGGAAGCGCATCCAAAACTTAAACCTGTTGATACCACTATCGACGGTGTGTATCTTGCAGGTGTTGCATCAGGTCCGAAAGATATTCCCTACGCTGTCTCGCAGGGCAGCGCATGCGCAGGCCGCGCCACGATCCTTCTCAAGAATAAGAAAGCAATAACTGAAGGCATCACAGCAGTTGTGAACCCCGATGTGTGCGTGGGGTGCAGTGTGTGCATACCCATGTGCCCGTTCCAGGCTATAAAGATGGAAGAGAAAGAACATAAAGCGAATGTGATGAAAGCTCTGTGCAAGGGCTGCGGAACGTGCGTGGCAGCCTGCCCGACAGGCGCGCTTGAGCAGAGCCACTTCAAGAATGATCAGTTGCTCGCACAGGTTAAGAACGTATTCAGGTTCCAGGAGGTGGCGGCATGAGCGCAGAAGCAGCAGCCGCAAAACCCGCACAGGCGGGGAACGGCTGGGAACCCAAGATCGTGGCTTTCTGCTGTAACTGGTGCTCATACGGAGGGGCTGACAGCGCTGGCATGGGAAGATTCCAGCAGCCGGCGTCCACGAGGATCATTCGAGTTATGTGCTCTGGCAGAATAGATCCTCTTCATGTTTTCAATGCCTTCCTCGAAGGCGCTGACGCTGTGCTTGTTACAGGCTGCCACATCGGTGACTGCCATTATGTGAACGGCAATGATAAGACAAAAATAAAATACAAATATCTGGAAAGTGTAGTGCGAGAACTGGGGATAGAAAAGGAGCGGCTCCAGTTAAACTGGATATCTGCAAGCGAAGGCGAGAGGTTCGCAAACTTCATCCGCGATGTAACAGAGCAGATAAAAAAGATCGGTCCAAGTCCATTAAAACCTGAGGGGGTGGCGTAAATGCAGAAAGGTGAGATGTATGTCGGCTGGTCAACGAAAGAAGATGTGAGAAAACGAGGAGGCTCTGGCGGTCTTGTGACCTCAATGCTGGCAGCCGCGCTTGAAAAGAAACTCGTGGATGCTGTTGTGGTGCTTAAGAAGATAAACGAGTTCGAAGCTGTTCCAATAATCACTTCTGACGTGAATGAGGTGCTGAATTCAGCAGGGTCGCTGCACTCAGTGCCCAGCAATTTCGCAAAGCTCATCGCTGACAGGAACCTGAAAGTGGCTCTTCCTGCCAAGGGATGCGATGTGCGCGCCATAATCGAGCAGGGAAAGCGCAATGCGATATCTCTTGATAATACTTATATCGTTGGATTGAACTGCGGTGGTTCGATGCACCCGGTGGTTACGCGTGAGATGCTTGAAGTCATGTACAAGATAAAGCCGGAAGATGTCCACGGCGAAGATATCGAAAAAGGAAAGCTCATCTTTGAGACAAAGGACGGAAAAGAACATGCGATCGCCATTGATGAACTTGAAGAGAAAGGTTTCGGAAGGCGCGAGAGCTGCCGTTACTGCACTATAAAGATACCGAATAATTCTGATATTGCCTGCGGTAACTGGGGTGTTACCGGTGACCTTGTGGGAAAAGCCACATTCGTTGAGATAAATTCTGAAAAAGGCGCTAAGCTTCTGCAAAATGCCGTTGACACAGGATATGTGCAGGTGCAGAAGCCTGATGAGAAGGGAGTTGCGATGCGCGCAAAGGTTAAAGGAGTGATGGAAGGTCATGGAAAGAAGTGGAAGGAAAAAATATTCGTTCCGGTCGATAACAGGCTTGAGTATTTCAGGAAAGAACTTGAGCACTGCATAGATTGCGGCGCGTGCAAGACGGTATGCCCGACCTGCTCATGCGGCAATGTCTCAAAATGCACTGAGTTCCACTTACGCAGCGATGCATATAAGATGTCCATGTACCATCTGGTCAGGTTCACCCACCTTGCGGATTCATGCATCGGATGCGGTCAATGTACTGACGTTTGCCCGGTCGATATCCCTCTCACAAGGCTGTACAGAAGGTTTGCCAATCCTGTGCAGGAGCAGTTGAAATATGAACCAGGCATGGATATGCGGAAACCGCCTTATTTCGAGGTGAAGCTGAATGAATAATTATCTCTTAGAAAACAAACCGCAGATGAACGCAGATAAACGCAGATACGCACCGCAAAAAACGCTATATGAAAAAATACTAACGGCACAACACAGAACACAGATGACACAGATTAGACGGATTTTCACGGATACTTTTAATCCGTGCGCATCCGTGTCATCCGTGAAATCCGTGTTCTATCACCATTTGGGGGTGTGAATGATATGACTAATACTGTTTACTCTACGATCTGTCCGGGCTGCAATTTCGGCTGCGGGCTGTATATTCGTGAAAACGGAGCGCTGGATGTGGATTTCAGGAAATCCTCACCTGCAAATGCCGGAAAGCTGTGCAGGTTCGGGATGAGCCTCCCCGGGCTGTATGCACCTGTAAAATCGATGGTTGACGGTAAGGAGACCTCGATGGAAGATGCTGCCAAAGAAGCTGCAAAGAGAATATCAGCAGACAGTGCTGCGTTCCTCTCTTTTGGCAATACAACCTGCGAAGAGCTTCTTGCGTTCCAGAAAGTTGCAGGTTCATATTTATGCACTGGAGCCAATTTCGAGGTGCTTCCGAAAGATACCTATCAGACATTGAGCGTGGGAATACCTTACAGCGATATTGAGGCAGCTAAACATATCGTGCTCTTCATCGACCCCTATGAGCAGTATCCGCTTGTCGTCAGGCGATTGCTCCTGGCAAAGAAGAAAGGGGCGAAGATTACTGCTGTGTGGTGGAAAGCTCTGCCTATTGCTGATGAAATGATAAAGCCCACCGATGTTTCCAAACTTCAGCTCTCAAAGGATTCGCTTGTTATCGCTGATTTCCATCCCCTGTCGGATGCGGAGCAGGTAAAGAGCGTGCTGGCTCTTGCAAAGAACGCTGGCGCGAAAGTAACCTTCCTCAAGCCGTTCGCAAACTCGACAGGCGCGTATCTGCTTTCGAAGGACGCTAAGCAGAAGTCGCTGGCGCAGCTTGTAGAGGATATCAACAAAGGTACGATAAAAACGCTGTTCTGCATAGAATCAGACCCCGCGGTAATACCCGCGGAGACGCTCGGGAAACTCACGAACATAATAGTCCAGACCGGGAGCGCCATATCATCCAAGGCGAACATAGTGATAGCCCACGAACCCCTGTATAAAAAGAAGGGGACGCTTATTAATAACGAGGGCAGGGCGCAGGCTCTTGGCGGCGCAGGGACTGCGGGATTGGATGCGCTGGGCATTATTGCAGGCGTAAAATTCGAGTTCAATGCTCTTCATGAATCCGTGAAAAAGGCGATAGGCATCTCAGCAGTGGATGAGTTCACTATCCCGAAATATGAAAGACCAGCCTACGGCGCGATACAGGCAGCGGCGAAATCTGCTGATTCAAAGACCGCGCTTGTGAGCGTGTATAACCCGTTCATGTGGTTCAACCTTGAGGATGACAACGATTTTGTTGAACTTAACCTGAATACGGTGAGGGCACTCAAGCTGTTGAAGGGTGGAACGCTAAAGATCAAGTCAAACGGCGCATCTATTGAGAAAAAATTCAGGGTAGCGCCAGTGCAGGATAATGTGCTTATCACAGGAAAGAAGTTCGGAATAGAAAAAGGAATGCTCACGCCTGTTGAGATATTGAGGTGATGAAGATGGCAGAAAAGAAAGCGGTGGAAAAAGCAGCAGGTAAGGACGTTGTTAAGACAGAGCCGGCGCCGTTGATGAAGACTGAGATACTGAAGACTGAACCGGTTAAAGAAACGGCTGAGGCGCCTAAAGCTGAAGCCAGGAAGGAACCCGACGCGAGCAAGGAGTTCGTGGACGGCATCATGGCTGAGATGGCTCTTAAGGGCACTTCAAAGAAGAGACTTATCAAGATGCTGGCTGAACAGTATGGTATGGATAAGCAGAAGGTGTTGTTCAAGCTCAAGAGGGCGCTCATCACGGAGAGGTATGCGGCGGCGCATGAGGCGCATGCATCAGAGGCGGCGGGACACTGAGTTTATTGGATTTCAGATTATAGATATACTTATCCAAAAAGTCCGGCCTGTTCTAAAAGATTTCATGCAAATTATGCCATGCCGCATATATGGTAGTTGCAGGCATCATCCTGTTTGATCGTTCATATAATTAGCCGCTGAATAGTATGGCTCAGCTTCGAGGTTTAGCTTTGCGACCTTTGCAAGTAAAAAATGTCTTAGATCAACTTGTCCAGCCAGTACAATTCGAAGATCATACCCATCCATCAATATAATACTCTTGGAACAATTCTGCTTCAACAGAGGCACAACATTTTCTGAACAGCCATTAATTGAAAGAAATACACCCATTGTCTGTCGGCCAGAACGCTCAATTTGACCTAATAAGCCATCAATTTCTCTAATATTACTGAGCTTTTTACGCCACCGACATTCGACAATATAGTGCCACCCTTCCAGTTTAAAGGCGCCATCAATCTGCTCACCGCCCTCATTTCTAGTAAAAGCGGATACCACAGGAATCTCATGTAGATCGAATGTTCTATTCAGGAGCTCTTGTAGAAGATAACCCCTACGCTGTTCATCTGCACTAATTGCAAGTTCATCTAACATCATAAGTAGCAGCTCTGATTGTGTTCTGAGTATTTCAGCCCGTTCTCGTTCCATTCGAGCTAATTCTTCTTTGCGTGCAATCTCTCGTTGCTTTGCTTCACGGGCTTCCATTAACTTGATAATACCCAGAAGCTCTCTTGCTTTTTGTACAGTAGCACGAGCCTGAAACTCATCGTCTGCTAAATGAAAACTACTCCAATTTGCCGCAATCTCAATCATCTTATGTATAATTCCGTAGCGATTACTATGTTTCTTGATTGCATCGAGGATCAGAGGGGCAATCTGGCGCTTGGAAAGAGTTTTACCCGTTGTATCGTCACGGCGATACAGTAAGGGGCGATATACTTCTGCTGGAACACCGGCTGGTTTTAGAATAAGTTCAGCCATGGCGTTTTTTATATGTACGAGAGTAGCAATAATTTCTATTGTTAATCTCTTTTCCTCCACGCTTATCTCCATAAATTCTTTTTCCCTCTTAGTTTATATATCTGGGTGTCTACTCATTTATACATTTCCACTTATTTATTTTTATAGTTGAAAACGCTTGTATCATATTTTTGTGATTACAGAAACAACAATTTCTTATACAAATCCTGTTAATCCTGTTAATCCTGTTATCCTGTCTGGGCGGCGCAATATTGGCAAGCTGAATGTGATGTTTAATCTTAAGCGCGCCATCCCTGATAAATCCAGAGGGCACTAAATTACTCAAACTCGAAAACTCACCGCAATCATACTCTAAACCCCTGCGCACTCCTCTCGCAGGCATCTGGGAGATATATTTTGAAAAAAGATGGCGTGTGCTTTTCGAAATAGATGACAATAAAAAATTAGTATTGTTGTCGGATTTAAACACAAAGATGAAATGACTTAGAGAGCCTATTCTTTGGTAGTGTCCTAAAAAACGTGACCTTTATATATGTATAAATTAATATACTTATTTCATGAGGGGAACAGAATTTGATCAACAAATATGTCTAAATG
>BLYN01000125.1_pt1 | contig 11466 bp, 11 predicted proteins | sample 7848601 | NCBI WGS metagenome assembly BLYN01 (sample SAMD00058756, study PRJDB5105) | groundwater metagenome | biome: groundwater biome; feature: underground water body; material: groundwater | place: Japan:Gifu, Mizunami | collected 2014-06-26 | depth 300 m m
TATTTAAACCGCAGATGAACGCAGATAAACGCAGATTTGTTGCACCGGATTTATTCATCTGGGGTTATAATTTATCGATTGTTATGCGGAAAACTATAAAGAGGTTTTCGAACCGCTGCTCATGAAATGCAGCGCAGGTACGCTTTCCAGCATCAAGGAGTCAGATGCTGCAAATGAGCTTGACTTCTCTAATGGAACCATAGGGCTTGAAAGACTTTTCCGGAGAATAAGCGAAATACCTCCAGGCGAAGCCAGAACCCTTGTGGCATCAACCTTCAAAAGAGCCATGGACAGTATATATCCAGTCATAAAAAAAGACCTTGGAGGAGAATATGTTAACAAGTGGTTTGAAAGCGTTTTTTCTGACCTGTTCAAGCGGCACAGCGACGTGCTTTTTAAATACGACATTCCTGATGCCATTCCAGAGGATATTGCTGTTCCTGATAGATACAGGCTGTTCATGCGCAGCCACAGCTACCTGATTAAAGAGGATAATCCAGTACAGTACTTCAGGCTGCTTGTCGAGCTTGATAAGTCAGGCTTTCAGACGCTTGTTTTTACACGAACGCCTCCTGATCACCTCAGGGAAAAATACCGTCTTGACCTTCCAATGATATGGCTGACCCACATGCCGGGAGAGCACAGGATTGAGCCAACAAATATAACACGGCTGAGCGTCACGGCAGTAGATTTTCTAAAAAAAGATGTTGACGGTGTAATATTTCTCGATGGATTTGCTTACCTTGTAAGCCAGAACGGGTTTGAAGCTGCCCTGCGATTCATCGAGTCAATAAAGGATCACGTTGCCATGAGCAGATTCAGACTGCTTGTTCCAATAGACGTACAAACACTGAGCGTAACCCAGCTCCACCATCTGCAGCGGGAGCTTGAGATAATCGAGGCAGACGTTATCAGAAAGGCGTTCGCATGAGGCAGGTTTAGAAATTTACGATTATAAGAATCTGACTATAGACGGGCATATACCGACCTATAGCATCAATAAACCGTTGGATTTTTATATATAAAATTCACATTATACTTACAGTCAATATTTTCAGTGAAATATTTATGGTAATGGAATTATGTTGAAAGCTATGGTATCTGAAGGAACGGAAAAATTCCAAAAGACAAAACAGATATATTAATTATCGAAAATGAGAACTTTTATGGGCATTTACAACGGGTTCATGATGTTATAGGGCACAAGAGTTCAAAGACAACAGAGATATATACGCATGTAAGTAACAGGGATATAGGGAAGATAAAAAATCCGCTGGATAGCTTATGGATAAAAGGAGGAGATAATGATTGAAGATGTTCGACCAGAGGGATGTATATGCGAACCCTGTTCGGATATATCGACAGATTGGAAGGATATACGATGTTATACGCCATTTTGGATAGAAAAAAAGGAGGAATAAAGATTGTCAAAACGATTGATAGAAATCTTCGAGGATGAAAAGCTTGTAGAAAAAATCAAAAGACGTTTATCTTACTTGTTTCAACTTGCAGAATTAGAAAGTTCTAGAGCAGGTAAGATCGGAATGGAAGTTGGCTCAGTTCGAGAAAGGATAATCGTAGCTTTGCTTATTTATAAGTTTGGTGAAGCAAATGTAGAGACTGAAATTCCTATCACAGAGCCAGAAGTTGATGCGAAGTTACTTGGTGAACCTGTATCTATTAAGACGGTTACTGGAAAGAGCTTCAGTGGAGTTAAACTTATATGGACTGTTGATGCTCAAAAAGCGAAAGAGTTTCGAGACAATTATTCCCCTCATTGTGATATTTTGCTTGTTCAAATCAACTGGGACGACATCGGGGGATTTTATTACATCCCATTGGAAATCCAGACAAGGCTATTCGATAGAATAGGCAGGCAAAACTATATCAAACTCCCCAAGCCCGGAACAAATCCAAGGGGCGTTGAGATTACTAAAGAAGCATTATCGAATTTAGTAACCAATAGGGCATCCAAGAGAATCGTCATAAATTGGCAAAAAACGAAAATAGCGTTCAATTCTTTTAAAAGATGGATTGACTTATGGAAGGAGGATTGATTATGGGATATATTAACAAAAAGAATGGAACCAAAACAAGCGCTTTCGGTTCACCGGGAAGAATTAATCATGACTCAACTAAATTCTATTCCAGCAGATTATACGAAAGCTTGCCCAAAGAGCATGCATCTGAGTATATAGAGAATACAATTCCAACAAAACTTCTAGATCGGGTATTTTGCGAATCGAGTGAACAAATGAAAGGATTACCTGATAACAGCGTTCATCTGATGGTAACTTCCCCCCCCTACAACGTTGGTAAGGAATACGATAAAGACCTTACCCTCGATGAGTATCGAGAATTCTTGAAACGAGTGTGGAGGGAAGTTAAGCGGGTTCTTGTTCCCGGCGGGAGAGCATGTATAAATATTGCGAATCTGGGAAGAAAACCATACATTCCGCTTCACGCTTTTATTGTTGAGGATATGCTTGACTTAGAATTTTTAATGAGAGGTGAAATCATTTGGAATAAAGCTTCGAGTGGCAGCCCCTCTACTGCGTGGGGCAGTTGGCTTTCTGCTAAAAATCCAGTATTGAGAGACATCCATGAATACATTTTGGTCTTTTCCAAAGACATGTTTTCAAGGGGAAATCTGAAGAGAAAGAGTACAATTTCTAAGGAGGAGTTCCTCGAATTTACAAAGAGCGTATGGACATTTGGTGCAGAACCAGCAACCAAGGTAGGACATCCGGCTCCTTTCCCAGTGGAATTACCTTATAGGTTAATTCAACTTTATACGTTTGAGGAAGAGGTTATCTTGGACCCATTTATAGGAAGTGGACAGGCAGCCATTTCGGCGATAAAAACCAACCGCCATTACGTTGGATACGACATAAACGAGGAATATGTAAAATTGGCAGAGAGAAGAATTAAGGAATTTTCTTTATCTTTCAATGCTCCTAAACTGTTTGATTTCGAAGGAAAAAAAGATGAAAAAAATGGCGAAACAGCGTATAACACAGCATAAAAGGTTCGTGCCTTACGGCACTCACCCAAATTTTTGCTTCGCAAAAACTTCTTTTATGCTGGAACCGTTAGGCGACATTAGTTTAATAAAGATAAGAAGAATAGATGGTAAACAATGACAGTTCGATTCATTCATGAACACACTTTCCATTGAAGACTTCATAAGTGGCATACCCAAAGCTGAACTGCATCTGCATATTGAAGGAACATTTGAACCGGAACTGATGTTAAAAATCGCGAAACGCAATAACAAAAAAATCAAATACCAATCCATTGAAGAACTAAAAGAAGCATATAATTTTAATAATCTTCAAGATTTTCTAAACATTTATTATGAAAGCGCAGGTGTATTAATCGAAGAACAAGATTTTTATGACATGGCCTGGGCCTATTTAGAAAAAGTACATACACAAAATCTGGTTCATACTGAAATTTTTTTTGATCCCCAAACTCACACAGACAGAGGTATAAAATTTAGCACAGTAATTGATGGTATACACAGAGCTTTAGAAGATGCTCGAAATAAGCTGGGAATAAGCTCAAAGTTAATAATGTGCTTTCTACGACACCTTGATGAAGAAGCGGCAATTCACACACTCAAAGAAGCATTGGAATATAAAGACTGGATTACAGCAGTAGGGCTGGATTCATCAGAAGTCGGCCACCCTCCATCCAAATTTCAAAGAGTTTTTGAAAAAGCCAAAAAAGAAAATCTTCTCACAGTCGCGCATGCTGGAGAGGAAGGTCCGGCGGAATATATTTGGGAAGCTCTCCGTTTACTAAAAGTATCACGAGTAGACCATGGAAACCATTGTTTAGATGACGAGAATCTCATCAAAGAATTAGTTAAGAAAAAAATGCCTTTAACAGTATGTCCTCTATCCAACCTAAAACTAAAAGTTGTTCAAGACCTCAAGCAGCATCCATTAAGAAAGATGATGGACAAAGGACTTTTAGTAACAATCAACTCAGATGACCCTGCTTATTTTGGGGGCTACGTGAATGAAAATTATCTGGCAATTACAAAAGCTCTAAATTTATCCAAAGAAGATATATGCCAACTAGCGAAAAACTCATTCGTTGCCAGTTTCTTAGATGAAGAAAAAAAACAGCAGATGATGAAACAAGTAGATAAATATTATCAAGAATACAGGTAAGAAATAACGACATAGAAAACGATCAATCCAGACTCTTTACCTCTATATCCTTTGCCAGCCTGGGTATTACATTGTGAACAGCGCCGATGAAAAGCACGCCGGTCTCATTATCTTTCAGAGAAATATCAATTGCCTTTGCGATATAAGCATCGCGCTCCTGTAATAGTTCGTCTTTTATCTGATCGTATCTGCGCGCTGCATCTGCTTTTTCTTCAGGCGTCATGGCAGTTATAAGGGCTTTGATATGCTCGTATTCTTTCCTGAGCAGATCCGGACTTTCGGTTGCCTCAACTGTTGCCCCTCTTTCGATCAACTTACTGACTATCTGGTAGTTCTTGCTTCCTTTATCTGCGGTTTCCCTGACAATTCTCAAACCTAATTCGCCGCCGCAGGGAAGACCGTCCTGGTATATTTTTGTCCTGCTGTAATCCAGATCGAGATCGTCTATTTCTTTCTCCAGGTCATCCCAGAATTTTTCTATTTTTCTCTGGTTCTCAAGCCATTTTTCCCTGCCTATCTTTGCCATACCCTCTTTTACAAACCCCTCACCCATAGAACCCATATCAGCTGAGGTATGGATTATCTTAATTAAAATTAGCCGTCTCATCTAACTCTCTGATTTTGGGATATCATGCATTTTCTTATATGTATTTATAGCCTCTCCAAAATGTTTTTGATGTATCTTAAAATCCGGTTTCATAATATCTCCTTCATTCTCGATATATTCTTTAATTGCAAACATGGCAGCTTCCCTGCAGATATATGATACATCTGCGCCTGTTAAACCTACCATCAGCTTTATTAATGACTTTTCATCTATATCAGGACTGAGGGGTTTTTGCTTAGTGTGGACTTTGAATATCTGGTACAATTCCTGTTTTCCAGGAGGCGATACTTCTATTATCAGATCAAACCTTCCAGGACGCAGGAGGGCGGGGTCTATCATATCTAAGCGGTTTGTGGCAGCCAGGACTGTAACTCCCTTGAGTTCTTCTATACCGTCCAGTTCAGTTAAAATCTGACTGACCGTGCGCTCTGTTACCTGGGTATCCGCTCCCCTTCCACGCCTCGGTGCTATTGCATCCATTTCATCAAAAAAAATGACACAGGGTGCTGCCTGCCTTGCTTTTTTAAATATTTCCCGGATTCCGCTCTCTGATTCGCCTACCCATTTGGATAACAGTTCAGGCCCTTTTATCGATATAAAATTGGCATTGCTCTCGCTTGCCACTGCCTTGGCTATCATGGTCTTGCCAGTACCAGGAGGCCCGTACAGCAGTATTCCCTTGGGCGCTTTGATGCGGGTATAATTGAAAAGAGAAGCATATTTGAGCGGCCATTCGATCGCCTTTATAAGCTCCTTTTTAACATGTTCCAGTCCTCCGACATCATCCCACGATACATTGGGCGTCTCCACAAAAACCTCTCTGGTGGTTGATGGAATGATCTCAGAAAGCGCCTCCATAAAATCATCCATTGATACCTTCATATCTAAAATTATCTCCGGGGATATGTGCTCTGATTCGAGGTCTATTCCCGGCATTATTTTGCGTATGGAATTCATGGCTGCTTCCCTGCACAGGGCTGCCATATCGGCGCCAACGTAACCGTGCGTAACATCGGCAAGCTGTGAAATATCAACGTTTTCCTCCAGGGGCATTCCTCGCGTATGGATATTCAATATCTCAAGCCTGGAGTTTCTATCCGGAATACTTATGCTGATCTCACGGTCAAACCTTCCGGGTCTTCGGAGTGCGGGATCAAGAGCATTTGGAATATTGGTAGCTCCAATGACCACTACCTGGCCTCTTGATTTGATGCCGTCCATCAATGCCAGTAACTGTCCCACCACCCTCTTTTCAACATCTCCCAGAATTTTCTCTCGCCTGGGCGCTATAACGTCTATCTCATCAATAAAAAGTATGCTCGGAGCATTTGTGCTTGCCTGTTCGAAAACTTCCCGCAGTTTCCCTTCGCTTTCCCCATAGAATTTATGCATGATCTCGGGGCCGTTCACATGCATGAAGAAAGCTGAGGTTTCATTTGCCACTGCTCTGGCTATCAGGGTCTTCCCGGTGCCTGGGGGACCGTAGAGCAATATTCCCTTTGGCGGGTCTATACCGAGCCGTTCAAACAGCTCAGGATATTTCAGGGGAAGCTCTATCATCTCTCTTATTTTCCTGATCTCCTTACCCAGACCACCAACGTCCTCATACGAGATCTTATTTCCTTGCTTTACCGCTTCTTCTGCTTTTTTGAACTGAATACTGGTTTTAGGATGCACAATAACAGCGCCCTGAGGGCGCGTATCGATAACAGTATATTCCTGATAGCGCGTTCCAAAAAATACGATCCGCACGACATCGCCTTTTACAACAGGCAGGCCTGCCAGTAATTTACCTATATACCTTGTATCCCTCCGAGTTGCTTTATTGGATGAAAGTTGAATGACCGATGCAGACTGAGCATTTGTTTTCCTTACCTTTACTTTTTCATCCACACCCACCTCTGCATTTCCCCTTACGATGCCGTCGATCTGAATTATGCTCTTGCTCCGGTCACCTGAAAATGTGGGCATAAGTTTTGCCACGGTTGTTCTTTTACCGCTGATTTCAACTATATCCCCTACATCAGCTCCAAGCAGTTTCATATCTTCTGGATCGATTCGAGCCAGTCCCCTTCCCACGTCTTTCGAGAAGGCTTCTGCAACCTTCAAGGTTAAATCTTTTGAAATTTCAGTAGACATTTTATCGCATTGGTTTTACTTTATATAAATATACCACACTCTTAATAAACTTTATGTGCTTAATGCATTATATATTCATAGAGGAGCCGGTTTCCCTATTATATACAGGTGACATCGGGGGCGGGTCATCCAGCCTTCACTCAATCCCAAAACCGCCCGATACCTATGATTATCTCATTATCGAAAGTACATATGGAAATAGAAACCTTGAAAAAAGCCATATTGAAATATTATCGCAATTGAAGGCTGCTGTTGAATCGATCAGGAAGAATAACTCAAGACTTTTGATCCCTATCTTTTCCGTGGACAGGGCTGAAGAGATCCTGTTCATGCTGCGTGAGTTGAACATCAAAGAAAAAATATATCTTGACACTCCCATGGGAATTGATATACTTGATAAAGGATACTTTACATGGAGCAAGACCTATCAAGAATTGGCGTTTCTCTTCCTGAGAACCTGCTTGGTAAATTCGACGAAATTATAACAAAAAGAGGCTATTCATCTCGTTCTGAGGGAATACGCGACTACTACGATTGGATGAGCGAGGTCGAGGGCGAGCGAATTGGTATTTTGTCCATGACTTACGATCATTCCCAGCGCGGGCTTGTTACCTCGCTGCTGGATATAGAGCATGAATTCTCAGGTATTACAAGGTCGGCTGTACACGTTCACATAAGCCATGACGAGTGCATGGAAGTTCTTATACTGCAAAGTGATGGGAAAGAAGTAAAAGCTATTGCTGAACGAATCATGGCGCTGAAAGGCGTGAAGAATGTGAAGCTTACCACTATAAAGCCCGGGCAGGAAGTGTAAAATAGCATTCTGCTTATTGTGGCATTCTACTGCTTGACTGAATTACATCCACTCTGGTAGTGCAGAGCGTACCGTTTTTCATAACCAATAGGGTTCTGGAACACCATTCCGACGGTGCGACGAATTTGATGTAAACCCTTTTTATCGTAGGTGAAGGGTTGGTTTTTCAGATACACAGTACCATTTGTGGGCTTCAAGGTGGCGTTCAGGTGAAGAAGGAGAGTGGATTTACCCGCGCCATTTGGACCAGGGATAGCTGTAATGCTTCCATTTTCAACTGAGAAATCAATATCGTCCAGGGCTTTTGTACCATCGGGATACCGATAGATTACATTTTGTGCCTCCGTTAATGCTGCTTTATCACTGATGTGGAAAGCCCTGAACACACCAGGTTTTAACCCTTATTCCCTACCCTTGGATCGTGTTAAGTAATATTTTTCCCGATAGCGTTTTTATTAACTTCAGTAAATAAATAGTATATAACTTATTTATACATAATAACTGCTTAAATTACATTTAAATTATGTAATTTAAAATGATGATTGATTGTGTTTTGAAATACTTATTTTATAAAATAGGTCCTATGCTCGGCTTGATGGGTACTCTGGTACCTCTTGGTCCTGCCCTTCTGGGACTTACCACAGGTAACATAAAGATGCTTGCTGAAAATCTTGTTATTGCCTTTACCACAACCGTGGTTGGGCTTTTGGTCGGGATAATCTGCTATACCGCCACCATGGTGAGGCAGAGGTGGTATGCAAAGGATATAAGCGATACAGCATTTATTGCAGAAAATCTGAACAGAGGTAAGTTATGAAATTCTTGCGAAAACGCAGACATAAAATCGAGGAACTGGAATCTCCGATGGAGGGGCTTACCAATTTATTCGATGTTGCAATGGTCTTTGCTGTGGCGCTCATGCTTGCTCTGGTAACGTATGCCAGCATTCCTGAGCTCATTACCCAGACCAATGTTACGATCGTGAAAAATCCAGGTACACCGCAGATGGAGATAATTACCAGGCAGGGCGAGAAGATAGAGGTCAGTAAAATTTCTGAGGAAATTGCAAGCGGTAGAGGCAAAAAAATTGGGAGCACATATATACTTGAGAACGGCGAGACTGTTTATGTGCCTGAATGATTCCTGATTTGATATTAATGTTCTAAAGAGGAGATGTGTAGAATCCTCTATCTTAGTGGTTAAAGGCATCCTCTCTGAATGCGTGATGATAGGGGCAGTGATCACAGCTACTGAGGCAAAAACACTCACAATCGGGGTCTGCTTCATGAGAATCTTTGAACAATTTGGCTGGCTGGGAGAAGATGGATTTCGATTACGTGATTTACAGCAATATCGAGAACGAGCTCTGGGAGAAGTAAATCTTCGCTTCGCTCGTCTCACTAAGGAAGTGAGCCAAACCTTTCATCATCCTTGTAAAATTCCTCGTATGCATAAGCGCGGTAATACTATTTTCCTCGGCTATATCATCAGGTTGTCACTTTCAGGCTTGAATTGCTGATGACCACGCAATACATTTTCGAGCCTGTACACGGGGGTTTTTCCGTGGTGCCTGAAATAATCTTTTCATCCGCATAACCAAGCCTCTCGCATGCTGTTATTTCCCGTGAGAAACCCTTTGAAATAAGAAGACCGGCTATCTCGTCTATCCCGAAGGACGAATCAGGAAGAAGAAAAACATTTTTTCCGTCACCAAGTTCTTTAATGAGCCGTTCCTTTACTCTCGCTATATCGCGGGAATGTGCCGTGATCACTGAAAGCTCTCCGATATCCAGGCGCAACCTCGCACATGCCAATTGCATCGAGGAAATGCCCGGAATTATCTCATCCCCTTTCTTTGCATATTTCCCAAGTCCTGAGAGCATTGGGTCTCCTGTTGAAAGGACTACCGCGTTTTCTGGTATCCCTTTAAGGGTATAATCCGATATCTCGGTGGCATCGCACCTAATATGCTCTTTAGCAAGCTCAATCGCCCTTTTTGAGCCGAATATTATTTCCGAGTTCTCAATCACAGATGCTGCTTCATGCGTCAGGAGACCAGGTCCTGCGCCTACTCCTACTATTTTCATAAATCACCGCTGTCACGAAGTATTGTCCCGTCCCTGTTCAAAAGCACAACTCTTTTTCCTGAGGCAGAAACCGCATCAGAAAGTGCGCGGTCTATGAGGGGATTTTCCGGATCATCCTCAGCCAGTTCCCGCACGGTGAGGTGATCGCTATTTTTCAAGATATCGGGAGACGCCCATTTCAGGATGAGGCCGGGAAGGCCGCAGATTATCACTTCTCCCCTTGCAGCCGAAAGACCCCGGGAAATATCGCTTCCGATGAGCACAACTTCGTATCCCGGAAAAAGCATGTGGGAAAAACGCATGCCCGTGCGCCCTGTTGTAAGAATAAGTCTGTCAGCGCTTCTGATTATTTCTTCTTTCATCCCGGTGAGATGTTCATTCCAGGGTTCAACAAAACCCGTAGTCCCGAGAATGGATATTCCCCCGGTAATCCCTATCCTGCTGTTGAGCGTTTTTTTTGCGACCTTTTCACCGTCGGGGACGGAGATGGTGACGCATGCGCCTTTGAGGCGGGTTTCCGAAAGCGCCTCTTCTATGGCTTCCTGTATCTGCCGCATCGGGAATGGGTTTATTGCAGGCACGCCTTTTTTCATGCCAATGCCTTCTCCTGCCCTGACCTCAATGGTATCACATTCCAGTGCTTCTGCGATTATTTCTAATCCTCCCGTTATGTCAGATGCATGGTCTCCCGGTTCTTTAAATAGGGAGGCTTTCCCCTTTTTTGCCGAAACCACAAGCACGGCGCGAATACCGACTGGCGTTGGGACCGATATTTCATGAACCTCTTTTCGTAAAGACAGAACAGCCGCTTTCGCAGCCGCAGCCGCAGTCGTTCCTGTGGTATAGCCGCGCCGAAGCATCGAGCCGTCAGAAAGAAGGACAAAACGTCCGCTGGATATGCGGTCATTGAGTTCTTTGAGAGGGAGCTTCGCCCGCTTAACCCATTCATCGGGAATCTGGAAATTATTTACCGGGTCGATCATCTTTATTCACATGACTACTGTATCTATTATTAAGCATGGTATGTCAAACATCAGCATTTTTCGCAAAGAAAATGTAGAGTTTGATAAAAACAGAGCTTGCCGACCTTAAGGCTAGCTTTGCTGATGAAAGGCGGACCGAGATCATCGAGAGTACTGGAGAGCTTGCGACAGAGGATCTCATACCGAAAGAAGACGACGTCATCATGATCACGAACAGCGGATACATTAAACGTATCGCCGTAGATGCATATAAACAGCAGCGCCGCGATGGGAAGGGAGTTATCGGCATGGAGACAAAAGAGGAGGATTTCGTAAGCGGTTTATTCATTGCGAACACGCACGATTATATTCTTTTCTTCACGGACAGGGGCAAGGTGTACTGGCTCAAAGTCTATGAAATTCCAACGGCGGGCAGGCAGGCGCGCGGCACGGCTATCGTCAATCTGCTGCAGCTTGAGCAGGGTGAAAAGATTAACGCCTATATTCCTATTAGCATGTTCGATGACAAGCACTATCTCCTGATGGTCACAAAGAAAGGCACGACAAAGAAAACGGCGCTCTCAGAGTTCTCAAATCCCAGGAAAACCGGGATTATCGCCATCTCGCTTGATGACGGGGATAAACTTGTATCCGTGAAGCTCACGGACGGCACAAA
>BLYN01000064.1_pt1 | contig 11390 bp, 12 predicted proteins | sample 7848601 | NCBI WGS metagenome assembly BLYN01 (sample SAMD00058756, study PRJDB5105) | groundwater metagenome | biome: groundwater biome; feature: underground water body; material: groundwater | place: Japan:Gifu, Mizunami | collected 2014-06-26 | depth 300 m m
GAGCGCAGAAAAAGCGCTTGAATATGCGAAGTCAGAGAGCGGGCGGATAGTCATGGTGCTGGGAGAAGAGGCAAAAGAGGTATGCGAAGGGCTTGACCCAAAAGGCGTCGAGCGGTTCATTGATAAGCGCCTTGATGACCTTCATGCTCTTGTCCTTGTGGGAGAAAGGATGAAGCATCTTGCAGGGAAGAATATTAATAAGATATATCATGCAGGGAATCTATCTGAAGGTATAGAGCTTGCAGAGCAGCTTACACGTGAAAAGGATATAATCCTGTCCTGTGTGAAGTGCTTCAGATGATTATGGAAAGACTGGATAGACCTATCAGGCATGTGAAGATAACCAGGGATATGACCGTGAGCCATCTCATTGGTTCCCTTTCGGGCGCAGCTTTCGGGGCCGGGAGGCTGTGCGAGGCTGTGGATATATACAGGGATATGGTCAGTGACATGGAATGCACGAAGTTCTTCGGACTGGCTGGCGCTATGGTGCCTGCGGGGATGAGGCAGGTAGTGAGCGATATGATACGGGACGGGGACATAGATATTCTCGTCACCACAGGAGCGAACCTTGTACATGACATCATAGAATCGCTTGGGCTCCACCATTACAAAGGGACTGACGCTGCTGATGATGTGGAGCTAAAGAAAAGCTCGATTAACCGCATCTACGACGTGTTCCTGCCAGATGAGCATTTCGCAAGGCTTGAGGAGAAGCTCCAGCCAATATTCAGGGAGCTTCCTGATAAACTATCGATAAGCGAGTTGCTCTCGCACATCGGGGGAAAACTGGATGACGATAATTCCATACTGAAAAGCGCATACGACATGGGCATACCGGTCTACTGCCCTGCGATACAGGATTCGATAATAGGCTTGCAGGCATGGCTTTACAGGCAGACGAATCCGCTGAACGTGGACGTTTTTGCAGACATGAAGGGATTGATAGACAGGTGCTATGAGGCAAAGCGCGCCGGGGTATTCATTGTGGGCGGCGGAGTACCCAAGAACTTTATACTGCAGTCCATGCTCGTTACGCCAAAGTCCTTTGATTATTCGATACAGCTAACCATGGACAGACCTGAGACCGGAGGACTTTCTGGCGCAACGCTGGATGAGGCGCGCTCATGGGGAAAGGTCGGGGAGAACGCGCGGTCTGTGACAGTGTACTCTGATGCTACCATTACGCTGCCTATTATCGTGGCTGCGGCAAAAGGCGGGAGATAGACATGCAGAAGAAGACCAGGCTGATCGCCGCTCTGGACGTGAAAGACAAATCCCAGGCGCTCTCGATATCAAAAGATATCGAATTTTACGTGGATGCCATCAAAGTAGGCTACCCCCTTGTGCTGGAATCAGGAATGGGGATTATCGGCATGATCGCCGAATTCGCGCCTGTGATAGCGGATTTCAAGGTGGCTGACATCCCGAACACTGACAGGCTCATATGCGAAGAGGCGTTCGAAGCAGGAGCCAGCGCGGTCACCGTGCACGGGTTCACGGGGCGCGACAGCCTTATGGAATGCGTGAAAACGGGGAGGGAGCACCACGGGGATATCTACGTTGTTACGGAAATGAGCCATCCTGGGGCGCTTGATTTCCTGCAGCCTGCGGCTTATGAGCTTGCACGACTTGCTGTGGAGTGCGGCGCTTCGGGTGTTGTGGCGCCGGCGACGCGCCCTGAACGATTAAGGGAGATACGCAGGATCGTAGGGGATATGACAATAATCTCACCCGGTGTGGGAGCGCAGGGGGGAAGCGCAGCCGGAGCGATAAGGGCAGGTGCAGATTATGTTATCGTGGGTCGGAGCATTTATAATTCAAAGGCTCCAGGAAAGGAAGCTGATAAAATTACCCGTGAGATAAAAAGCGCCTGTGATGATAAAACATAGCTGATAAGTGATGAATTAGAAGATGTTCGTAAACTATAAATACCTTGTTCGCATATATACGAACCAGTAGTGGGCAGTAAAATACTATTTTACACCACCATAACCCCCACCTGCCCACTATCCTCCTATAGACTCCATTTGAAACGAAGGTTGCATCAGTTAAAATTTCTTTAACTTCTAAAAAATGGTTAGAAATTTGGACTACTAAGGAAAGACGGGTTACCACAATCGAACTGCAGAGAACGAATTGATTGATTTAACTCTACATTATGATAATAACAATTACAATTTATTTTTCCAATAGAAATAATGGGGTTGAATAATAAATCATGAAATAAATTCTCCCTGATGCATCCTGGAAAATTTATCGGATCTTCTACATGAATACAGCGCCCTTATCAGCCGGGCCCACCTGCTTCTGGTACCTCGCAAGATACCCTTTTGTGGCTCTGGGAGCCGGGGGTTTCCATGCCTTCCTGCGGTTATCCATCTCTTCATGCGAGACTTTCAGGTTCAAAATACGAGCAGGGATATCTATCTCAACAATATCGCCATCCTGCACAAGCGCGATAGGTCCACCCTCCGCAGCCTCTGGCGATACATGACCGATGCACGGCCCTCTCGTCCCTCCTGAGAAGCGTCCGTCTGTGACAAGCGCCACAGACTCGATCAATCCCATACCTGCGATCGCCGCCGTTGGAGAGAGCATCTCTCTCATCCCGGGCCCGCCCTTTGGACCTTCATAGCGTATAACGATGCAGTCACCTGGCTTGATCTTCTTTTCCATTATAGCCTTCATCGCAAGCTCCTCACTGTCAAATACCCTGGCGGGACCAGAGAATCTTTGCATATTCTGGCTCACTGCGGTCTGTTTTATCACAGAGCCCTGCGGGGCAAGACTACCGCGCAGCACTGCTATGCCGCCCTCGGCATGCACTGGCGAATCAAGCGCAGCGATTATCTCACAACTTGCGCGCGGATTGATTATGATATAATCCTTAAGGTTCTCCATGAGGGTTTTTCCAGTAACGGTCAGTGCATCAAGATTCAGTTTTTTCTGCAGCCGCTGCTCTATCACAGGAACGCCTCCTGCGCGCTCGAAATCGATAAGGAACCTGCTGCCTCCGGGTCTGAGATTGATGAGATGCGGCGTCTCTTTGCTGAGTTCGTCAAACCTTGAAAGAGGAAGGTCGATCCCGAATTCTGAGGCTATAGCTGGCAAATGGAGCGCGGTATTCGTGCTGCCTCCAATAGCCAGGTCCACGCGGATAGCGTTATCGAGCGAACCCTGTGTGACAATCTTACCGGGAGTTATTCCTTTCTTCACAAGTTCAAGGATCTTCATACCTGAATGCTTCGCCATCCTTGTCTTTTTAGCATCAACAGCATGCGCTGTGCCGCATCCGGGAAGGCTCATGCCAAGCGCCTCTGTGACGCATGCCATGGTATTTGCCGTAAAAAGGCCAGCGCAGGAACCAGCACCGCAGCATGAACAGTCCTCAAGGTTCTTCAGTTCCTGCTCTGTTATTTTATTATTCCTGCGTGCACCCACAGCCTCGAAAAGAGAGATGACATCCCGCGGCTCATCCCCTACTACCCCTGGAAGCATCGGCCCTCCTGTCACCACTATGGTCGGTATATCAAGCCTTCCCGCTGCCATCAGGTGCCCGGGCACTATCTTATCGCAAGTGGGTATCATCACCATCCCGTCGAACTGGTGAGCCCCGACCATCAACTCAATGCTGTCTGCTATCAATTCCCTGCTCGGTAGTGAGTTCTTCATGCCTGAATGCCCCATCGCGATGCCGTCGCATATCCCGATTGTGTTGAACTCGAATGGTACGCCTCCAGCCATCCTGATGCCTGCTTTTACCGTCCCTGCAAGCTTATCAAGGTGTATATGCCCCGGTATCACCTCGTTCCATGAATTTACCACGCCAATGAACGGCAGCTCCATTTCCTCATCCGTCAGCCCCACTGCTTTTAACAGTGACCTGTGCGGGGCGCGCTCAAGCCCTTTCTTGATTATATCGCTTCTCATGATTATGTGTTGTAGATAACCTCAATTATTTTAAACTTTCCGATTTTCATATGTTTGACGTATAGAAATTTAATATTAAGTTAATTTTAATACAATCAAAGCATATTCGGTTCACATGACTTGCGAAAAGTTCACAAAGAAATTTGATGATTATAAAAAGATGCGGAGACTGAAAAAACTCTTCGGTACATTCGGCTTCCGCGGCATAGTGAATGAAGGGCTTGACGCTGATAAAGTAAAACGGGTGGGCGCGTCGCTGGCGCTGTATCTTGGAGAAGGAAAGACCATTGCCATTGGAAAAGACCCGCGCATCTCCTCTGATATGCTTGAGGAGGCGCTCATCGAGGGCATCACTGAACACGGGTGCAATGCGCTTACCCTGGGCATAATAACTCCGAACACGCTCTCGCTGGAAATAGCGAGGCAGGCAGACGCGGGTGTGATGATAACAGCATCGCACAACCCTCCTGAATACAATGGTATAAAGTGTTTGAGCAAAAGCGGGAGAGGATTCTCTCCTGAAGAAGATCTTGCCATCGAGAATATTTATTTTGGCGACATAAAGGAAGCTGCAAAAAAAGGAAAAAAGCTTACAGACAGCAAAGCGAGCGACCGGTACCGGGCCCACATAATCCAGTACGTCCAGAAGCTTTTTCCCACAAAACCGATGAAAATCGTTGTGGACGGCGGTGGTGGCTCTGCGTCCACTGTGACCCCGGAAATCCTTGAACGGTTGGGGTATAAAGTGGTGAGGTTCAACTGCAAATACGACGGCATGTTCAGGGAAAGAAATCCAGAACCCACGGATGCGAACCTCGAAAAGCTCAAGAAGCTCGTGAGATCAGAAAAAGCTGACATGGGCGTGGCACACGATGGCGACGGCGACAGGACTGCGTTCATCGATGAGAACGGGAAGTTCGTCCAGGGAGATGTCTCGGCAGCGATAATCGCTGACCATGTGCTGCGGCAGAGCAGCGATAAGAAAAAGTTAATTGCGGTGACCATAGCATTCTCCAACATCATAAAAGACGTGGCAGAGCGCCTCGGCGCGCAGGTCATATATACGCCCGTGGGAGAGCCGTATCTTGCGCAGGCAAAACTCATGTGCGGCGCGCAGGTCGGGCTTGAAGAGCACGGGTCTGTGCTGCTTGAGTGGAGCCGTGAGGGTCCTATGCTGGCAGGGGTGATGGCAGGAATACTCTCGAAGGAAGAGATGAGCCTGTCCGAACTTGCAGCCTCGTATCCCAGATATTACCAGATAAAGGATGCAAAGGTGCTGCCTGAGGGCAAGAAACCTCAGGCTGTACTGGACAGGTTGAAAAAGGAGATACCGCAGGATTATGAACGTTTAACTGATATGGACGGCGTTCGCGTGGACTACGAGGACGGCTGGTTCCTTGTAAGGGCGAGCGGGACTGAGCCAAAGGTCAGGGTGTTCTCTGAGGGAAGGACACAGGTGAGGGCACAGGAGCTGAATAAGATCGCGATGGAGGGGCTGGAAAGGGCTATATAAATATTCCTCCGTACTCGTAAAATTGAATTTGGCATTTTCATATTATCTCTCCGAAAATATGAAAGAAGCGCTTGAAAGCATGGGGCTTGAACACCTGGTCAAGAAATGAAACCTTCTTTTCAATTAAAATGATACTCTACATTTTTCGAATCCATGGCGGCAAAGAGCCAAGCGCGCTTGGGCAGATCTAAAACACGGATGAAAGCTATGAATAATTACTGTTTCCTCAGGTCAAAAACATACCTGCTTACTCTTGGCGCCACGCCGCCGCAATCCCTGTAAAAGTCGATATGCCAGCCCAGTTCCTCAAGCACTCTCTTGAAATGAGATATTGACTTTCTTCTTTTTCGTAATAGGTATCAGGAAAGGTCCAACACCCCAGAACAAAACAAGGATATCCTCGCCATCCTTTACATCACCTGCGATCCTGCTGCGTTCAAAATACAGCTTCCCGGTAAAATATGTTCTTGCGATATCAACATTAAATAAGCAATCATTCTCTTTATGGATCGTGGTCGTCCTGTCGCCAAACAGTATTTCAAACTCTGCCGTGCGCTTCTCACCGGCAAGCTTGTTCTTTTTGAGGAGAACCACCCTGACATCCTTCCTGTGTGAGACAAGAGCCTGTGCAATAAGAAATTTTTCATCATAAAGCGATGGCGGAAGATTTAATATAGCGATATCTCCGATGACTTCAAAGCCTTTTGGCAGAAGCAAGAGTTTTTCTTCTTGCAGTTTATCTTTTAAAAGTTCTTGAAGCGAAATCTCGACTTAAATCCTATTCCACAAGTGCGCTGGCAAGCATGATAGCCCTTGCTGCATCCTCTTTAACGCGCGAAGTATCCACGAACACTTTATCCATTAGCACAGGCGCGCCGTAACCGTGTCCTCCTCCCAGGAACACAAGCGTCCTGAAGATGAGATTCCCCGAAATGCCATCAGGCGCGATGATGAAGTTCGCCTCTTTGATCGCATCTTCTATCAGGATGGAATAATTCTTTGCGTTGATGTCCTTATCCCGAAGCCGCTGCGTCACTATTTCAGCCTCATCAAGTGTCCTGTCCACGGTCTTATCTCTCCCTTTGTCCTCGAACCGCCCACCTGAGAGGATACCGACCCTTGCCTCGATGCCAAGACGGTTTATGTGCTCCACTCCACGTTTCACAAGCTCGATCTTATCTTCTACCGAATTTCCCTCATCGATCCCCACAGGCGCCAGGAAAAATGGTATCCCGTCTGCTGTTTCCATCAAAGCTATCCTGTATAATTTCTTCATCCCCAGCGAACTTTTGAGTGCAGAAAGTGTTTTTGTGGCGCTGAGAGTGCCCCTTACTGCCCCGTCGATATCTCCTTCAACAAGCAGTTCAACCAGTTTTTTTGAAGGATCAGATGAATGAATAATCTCAAGTTCAGTACCTATTGAACGTATCTGTTTTTCATCACACACGAGCACAACTTCAGCGTACTCGCGCGCATCTTCAGCGTTCCTGATAAGTTTTTCTGAAACTTTCCCTATGCCAAGCCCGATCCTGGCATGGTTTGCTCTTGCTTTTCTCTCGATCTTAGAAAGTATGTTCATAACTGACGCATATTATTTCTTTTTGCCCAGTTCCTTTGACCGCTCGCAAGCTTCGATCACCGCATCCATCATAGCTATACGAACACCGCGGTCCTCAAGCACCCTGATGCCGCGTATGGTCGTCCCTCCCGGTGAGGTAACCATATCCCGCAGTTCCCCTGTATGCACCCCGTCTTCGAGCACCATTTTTGCCGCTCCCAGGACTGTCTGGGCTGCCAGTGTCTTTGCGGTTTTCCTGTCAAGCCCTTCAAATACACCGCCATCAGCCAGCGCCTCGATTATCAGGAATATGTATGCCGGACCGCTCCCGGATAGCCCTGTGACAGCATCAAGGAGATGTTCGGGTAGTATTACTGTCCGCCCGATCGAATTAAAGATCCCTATCGCAACGGCTTCATCCTCTAAAGTAACAGCGCTTCCTGAACACACGGCTGACGCAGCCTCGAGCACGGTTGCGGCAATGTTGGGCATCACTCTCACCACTTTTGTGCCTTTTGGAAGGGCGATTTCATAAGTCTCGATTGGAACGCCGGCTGCTATCGATATAATGACCTGTTCCTTTATTGAACCCTTTATTTCCTCAATGACCTTCGGGACTATCTGGGGTTTTACCGCGATTATTATTATATCTGAATTCAGCACAGCCCCGCAGTTATCGCTGCAAGTGTTAATTTTATAGGACATTTCAAGCGACTTCAATTTAGCTGTGTCGGTGTCGCTTGCGTAGACATTATCTGGTGTAACCAGCTTCGCATGCAGAATGCCTTTAATAAGGGCTTCACCCATCTTTCCCGTGCCTATAAATCCGATTTTTTTCCCTGATATTGTCATTGCAAAAATCAAGTTTTAGTGAGTTTCAGGATCGCCGCCGCTAGATCTCCTTTTGTTTCCAAAAGCGCACGTCTGGCATCAGCTTCGTTTGATTTCGTCTGCTCCATAACGAGTTTGACGTCATCTTCCGGGATTTTCGCTTCGCGCGGGAATTCCTGGGGAGTCCCTACTACCTGGTAGGTCTTCATGCCTCTGGCATCCATGATCGAGACTTGCGCGTCCTTAAAGACTATGTCCTTTTCAGGTGTTCGGATAATAACTTCCTCGACATTCTCCACTTCATCTATATCTATCCCCATCTGCTTCATCATCGATGCCATCTTGCGGGGATTTATACCCTTACCGAGACCAGGGAACATCTATATCACTCGCAGCTTCCGCACCCAGGACCGCACCCCATACCAGGATTATTAATGACAAAACCCTTTCCGTGACCATTATCTATAAAGTCGATCTTCAATTCTTCGATGTCTTCCTGAAGGTCTTTGCTGAAGATTATCTTTATCCCGTTGCTTTCAAGGACATCGTCCTCTTTTCCGGGGGACTTTTCAAGCGAGAGACCATACTGTATTCCCCTGCAGCCGAACCCGGCTGCGAAAATCCGCAATCCGTGGTCTTTTTTATTTTGTTCTTCAAGCAGTTGCTTTAATTCTGACGCCGCATAATCTGTAATCTCAATCATGGATATTCTCCTTTTTCCCTCTTACGTTCTGGGAATATATAAATAGTTTGTAAAATAGAGACCGTTTCAATTCGTGTGTTCAAAGATGTGTCAGGTTAGTGAGTGCTGTCTTAGCAGATTCGATTTGGTCATCTGGAACTGCCACATAGACTGTCATTGCACCATCAACCAAACCATATTCCCGTGTGCCTTGATTAATATTTGTCATACCGATTTTTGGATTAGATTTATCATATTTATCGGTTTCATACCGTCTGAGTTGATGAAAAGCTCTAAAAAGCATACTTTCTTAATGTAATTTTGCTTCTCAGTTTAAATCCTCCTTTGAAATAACCTTATCATAACTTTCTCGCATTATTAATCTTTCCAGACAGGATAACTATTTTATATAATAATTGCATATATGTTTCTGTAACGACCATTGCGTACCTTTTCGAATTTAAGATATGACCTCAATTATAATTATTTAAATCATGGAAGAACGAATTATTGCCCCAACATCGCAGAAGGACGAGAACGAAGAAATCCCTATCCGTCCTGCCAGCCTAAATGAATTTATCGGGCAGACCGCTCTAAAGGAAGCCCTTAATATATTCATCGAAGCCTCAAAAAAAAGGGACGAGCCGCTTGATCACATACTTTTCTCTGGGCCTCCGGGATTGGGAAAGACCACACTCGCGCACATCATTGCACATGAGATGGGCACAGACATCAAAGCAACATCCGGACCCGTGCTTGAGCGCCCTGGAGACCTTGCTGCAGTGCTCACAGTGCTCAAAAAGGGGGATGTTCTCTTTATAGATGAGATACACCGCCTGAACCATGTCATAGAAGAGGTGCTGTATCCTGCGATGGAGGATTACGAGATCGATGTCATGATAGGCGAGGGACCAAGCGCCAGGTCAATAAAACTCAATCTTGAGCATTTCACTCTCATAGGCGCGACCACGAAAGTCGGGCTACTTGGCTCCCCGTTCAGGGACAGGTTCGGGTTCACGGCGCGTCTCAACCTGTATGAAGTTGAGGAACTTGTGAAGGTCGTGAAGAGAAGCGCGTCCATCCTGGGAATCCCTGTAACTCCTGATGGGGCGCTGGAAATAGCGAAACGCAGCCGCGGGACACCGCGCATAGCGAACAGGCTGCTGCGGCGCGTGAGGGATTACGCAAGCGTGAGGGCTGGAGGGGAGATTACGCAGGAAGTGGCTGACAGGGCGCTTACCATGCTTGGCATCGACAGGCTTGGACTGGACGACCTTGACAGGCGCATTTTAAGGGTAATTGCCGAGGATTTTAGAGGCGGTCCAGTAGGAGTCAAAACGATCGCCATATCTGTGGGTGAGGAGGTAAGAACTATAGAGGAGGTCTATGAGCCGTACCTTATCCAGATAGGGTTCATTAAAAGGACGCCACAGGGACGGGAGACTACGATGGCGGCAGGGGAACACCCGGGTCTTTAATGAATAGTCTTATCCCTCCTCCAGCCTTGCACTTTTTAAAATAATTATGACATAATATCATCTTAAAAAAACAATCACTTTCACCCCGCTCTACTAACCCTTTTTAACCATGGCGCCTTCTTGACTGTCCATGAACTCAAATAAGGGGAAATAACATGGATTCAAAAGAAGCACTTGTAGTTTTTGAGGGAGCGAAAATAAGACGAGAATGGCATGACAATCAGTGGTATTTCTCGGTTGTTGATGTCGTGGAAGCATTAACAGACAGCCCAACGCCAAGACAATACTGGGGCAAAATCAAGGATAGGGAATTTAAACAACTAGAGTTGTCCCCAAACCTTTCGTTTACTTCCTTTGATGTGAATGCATAGGGCAACCTGAAAATTACCGCTCCTGGATGTTCCGGGTATCTTAGCACATCTCCAAAATCGGTATCTCTTGTGACGACTATTCTATTGCAGCCTGGACATCTTCTTTTTTTATCCCGTATTCACTTGCTATCTCCCTTATTTCCATACCCCCGGCTAAAGACCCCAGGACCAATTCAACAGGAACTCTCGTCCCTTTTATTATGGGTTTACCATGCCTTATTTCAGGGTCGATAACTATTCTTTCTTCGAACATCTTTATTCCTCTATGAGTTTAATTGGATTTATAGACATTTAAATGTGATGCCACAGGAAAATAAAATTTTGTTGCCTTCGCAAAATGAATCCGGAGTTCGTGAGAGTTCGTTTCAATCGCGCCAATCAATTCACCGCAAAGGACGCAAAGATCGCAAAGCACAGAAATATATTACAAAAATTATAAATCTGTGGCGCCGTCCGCAAACCACGCGTGCATCCGCCAGCCGCACCACCCCGCCGGCGCGCGAGTGAGGGGGGCTGGGGAGGTTATGGATGGTGGGGGAGGGTTGGGATGGATATCGAAATGGCGAGGCGGGGGAGAAGCAACTTATAATAAATCGCAATGAAGAGTCATTACGAGAATTAACAACTAATTCCACGAACTCACAACGAACTCGAAAGGAGGGATCAAGAATCTTGCGTTCCGTTCGTAAAAGCTAATTCTTAAATACAATTCAAGGCATAATAAAGGAAATAAAAATGGCGATCAAGAAAAGTGAATTATATAGCTCTCTCTGGAAAAGCTGTGATGAGTTAAGAGGTGGAATGGATGCCTCGCAATACAAAGACTATGTACTGGTATTGTTATTCGTAAAATATGTATCCGACAGATATGAAACAGATGCTCGTATTTTAATTCCCGAAGGTGGCGGCTTCAAAGATATAATTACTTTGAAGGGTAAAAAAGAAATTGGCGATGGCATCAATACTATTATAAAAAAGCTGGCAGAAGCCAACAACTTGAAGGGTGTAATTGACGTAGCTGATT
>BLYN01000065.1_pt1 | contig 11336 bp, 8 predicted proteins | sample 7848601 | NCBI WGS metagenome assembly BLYN01 (sample SAMD00058756, study PRJDB5105) | groundwater metagenome | biome: groundwater biome; feature: underground water body; material: groundwater | place: Japan:Gifu, Mizunami | collected 2014-06-26 | depth 300 m m
ATGATGGCAGCAGGCAAAACTGATCATATTTGGTTTTTGGAGGAGTTGCTCGCTTTTCCTTATTATAAAACATCAGTAAGTTAAAGGGTCAATACCTAAAGTCGCACATGCACCTAAAGTAGCGAGATTGCACCTAAAGTCAGCGAAAATTAAGGGTTTACTTGCAAAGCTGGAGCAAATTCACTGCTCCAGCACGAAGTCCTGCCCTGCGTAGATGATGATGCCTTTGCCTTCCGATCCGAATCTCTAATTACATCCCCTAACAATCTCACACCCTCTCCTTCACCAGCACATCGACCACAGACGGGTCAGCCAGTGTGCTGGTATCCCCGAGTTCCTTAACATCCCCTGAAGCTATCTTTCGCAGAATCCTTCTCATTATCTTGCCCGAGCGCGTCTTGGGCAGCGAATCGGCAAATTGCAGCTTCTCAGGTTTCGCGATGGGACCTATAGTAGTCCGCACGTGCTCGATAAGTTCACTCTTGAGTTCAGGCTTCATTTCCACTCCCTCTTTTAGAGTGATGAAAGCATAAATCGCTTCTCCTTTAATATCATGGGGATACCCGACCACCGCAGCCTCAGAAACAAAGGTATGGGATACAAGAGAACTCTCTATCTCAGCAGTCCCGAGCCTGTGCCCCGAGACCTTTATCACGTCGTCTATTCGTCCCATTATCCAGTAATAGCCGTCCTCGTCCTTCCTTGCGCTGTCGCCTGTCTGGTAAAGTCCTGGGAATGCAGTGAAATACTTCTCTTTGAACCGTTCATGATTTCCATAAACTGTCCGCATCATACCTGGCCAGGGCTTCTTTATCACAAGCTGCCCGCCTTCATTTATGGCAGCCTCGCTTCCATCCGCCCTTACAACCATCAGTTCAATACCGGGGAACGGCAGCGTGGCAGAACCCGGTTTGAGCGGTGTTGCGCCCGGAAGAGGCGTGAGAAGGATGCCGCCTGTTTCTGTCTGCCACCATGTATCAACAATGGGACAGCGTTTGTTCCCGATCACATTATAATACCACATCCATGCTTCAGGGTTTATGGGCTCACCTACAGTGCCCAGGAGCCGCAGGCTTGAGAGGTCTCTTCCTTTAGGCCACTGGTCGCCGCTCCTTACCAGCGCCCTTATGGCTGTGGGGGCAGTATAAAAGATAGTGACCCTGTATTTTTCCACCAATTCCCAGAACCTGTCGGGCTTCGGGTAATTGGGGACTCCTTCGAACATCACCTGGGTCGCGCCTGCAGCCAGCGGACCGTACACTATATAGCTGTGACCCGTGACCCAGCCTATGTCTGCTGTGCAGTAGTAGATATCCTCGTCGCGATAATCGAATATCCACTTAAAAGTCTGAAGCACGAAGAGCAGGTATCCTGCCGTAGTATGCAGCACCCCTTTGGGCTTTCCCGTGGCTCCGCTCGTATAGAGTATGAAAAGCGGGTCTTCGGCATCCATTTCCTCGGGTTTGCATTCTCCTGAGGCGTTCTTTATCTCATCGTGCCACCAGAGATCCCTGTCTTTTTTCATGGTAATGCTGCTGCCAGCCCGGTCATAAACTATCACGCTTTCCACACTGACGTCAGCAAGCGCTCTGTCGACATTCTCTTTCAGGGGTATGGTCTTTCCTGCCCTGTAACTTGCGTCGGCTGTAATGACCATCTTGCAGGCACTGTCATTCACGCGCTCCTTAAGAGCATCGGCGCTGAACCCTGCGAACACCACGTTGTGAATGGCGCCTATCCTGGCGCATGCAAGGATGGATATTACAAGCTGCGGTATCATTGGGAGATATATCGCAACCCTGTCGCCTTTTCTTATGCCTCTTTTTTTCAGGACGTTCGCGAACTTGCATACCTCATCATACAATTGTTTGTATGTGTATGTGGCAGTGTCTCCCCCATCACCTTCCCACATGATGGCTGTCCTTTCGCCCCTTGTTGAAAGATGCCTGTCCAGACAGTTGTACGACGCGTTCAGCTTCCCCCCTTCGAACCATTTGCATATTACCTTCTCAGGTTCCCAGGAATAGACATTTTTCCATTTCCTGAACCAGGAAAGCTGGTCTGCGTTCTCTGCCCAGAAAGACGCCGGGTCTTTAATAGAGCTTTCGTATATCTTCCTGTATTCCTCAAGATTTTTTATATACGCTTTCTTGCTGAATTCCGGGGAAGGTTGAAATACACGTTTTTCTTCAAGTAACGATTCAATAGTTGTTTCTACCATCCTGTTTCACCTTTTTTATGATCGAAATAATAATCATCAAAGGATATAAAAGTTATCTTGCACATTATTATCAACAACTACCTTAAATTTCATATACAATCAACCTTATTATTACATGGAGTTCTTATCATGGCAAACGTATCGATCATCGGAAGCGAGAAATCAGGCAGGACAAGCCTCGCAGCAAAGCTTGGAAAGAAAGGGACTGAATCGGATATCACGCTGTATAATTTTGTAAAGGGAAATGACATTTACTCATTCGTGGACGCTAACGGCTATCCCGTTTCGGTCAAATCGCTCATCAATGCGATAAACCTCTCTGACATCGCCCTTGTCTGCGTTCCCTCAACAGGGCTCAATTCGCAGGTGGGAGAATGTATCGTGGCGCTTGACCTTCTGGGCAACAAGCGCGGACTGTTCGTTATCACGATGGCTGATAAGTCAAATCCCATGGCGCTTGCTGAACTTTCTGAAAAGATAAAAACCATCACAAAAGGCACGAACCTTGAGAAATGGGAATCTGTCCCTGTCTCGACAACAACGTTCGAAGGGATAGAGACGCTCAAGGAGAAGATATTCGCGCTTGCAGATGTGGCAAAGAAAGCCAATGCAGCCCTTAACGATCTTCCGCCCCGCATAATGGTAGACCATTTCTTCAATGTCACGGGCATAGGGACCGTGGTGCTGGGCATCGTCATACAGGGCACGATAAAGATGCACGACCAGTTCACCCTGTTCCCCGTAAAAAGACCAGCAGAGATACGCTCAATACAGAGCAACGATGTGGACATGAAAACAGCGCCCGCGGGAACGAGGGTGGGGCTTGCCCTGAAAGGAGTGCAGTCAAAGGAATTCGACCGCGGCTATATCATGTCAAAGGATGAGAATGTTGCATCAAAATTCACCCTCCAGTGCCGCCTGTCAAAATTCACCATGCCTCTTGGCGTTGGCGATTCGGTGCACCTGTTCGCAGGACTTCAGGACATGCCCGCGACCATCAGCAGCATATCGATTGACGGTAAAGATGCCACGCAGGTGCAGGCAGGGTCTCTTTGCACTGTATCTATTGCCGCGCAGAATGATGTCGCATATAGTAAGAACGACCGCTTCCTTATCGCCCAGTTGAATAATCCGAAACAGAGGTTCGTGGCGGGTTGCAGTGTGGAGTAGGCGGTCAGAACATATATGAAAGATCCTATATTCATGCTATGCGACGAAGTTGCAGAAGCCATTCAGGAAGCTGTCCTGGACATGATCGGGAAACCAGAAGCAGGCGAGATGCTCCGCATAGGTGCGGACGGAACTCCTACTGAAAAGATAGATGAAGTTGCAGAGAACGCCGCGCTGCGAGTCCTGCAAATGGACGGCAGGTCGATGCGGTTCGTGAGCGAAGAACTTGGGGAAAAGATAATAGGCAATAGACCGGAATTCACATTCGTGCTCGACCCCATTGACGGCACTTTCAACGCTGTGAACAACATCCCTTTCTTCTGTGTGCCTATCGCTATCGGAGGTTCGGACCTATCAGATATCAGGTACGGCTACGTAAAGAACCTTGTTAACGGTGATATCTATACAGCTGAGAAGGGAAAAGGCGCGTTCCTGAACGGTAAACTGATCCACGTATCCGATCACTCGGAACTTTCTGAACTGAGCGTTATTTCCTACAGCCAGCGCCCCAATGCTCTCCCGATCAACAACCATAATGTCAGGAGAGTGAGGGTGTATGGCTGCGCCGCGCTTGAACTGTGCTATATAGCATCCGGCATATTCGATGCTTTCATCGATATGCGAAACATGCTTCGAGTTACGGATATAGCGGCGGGGAAACTGATAGTGGAGGAAGCTGGAGGTCGTGTTACCGACTGGAGCGGCAATCCACTTTCTACTCCGCTTGATGTGAGACAAAGGGTGAATGTTGTAGCGAGCAACGGACGCGCTCATGATAAATTACTTGAGCTTGCGTAGGCATGTAATAGTATGAAAAAAATCGGGCTGATATCCAGATGCGACAGCGAAGAAGTGCTTGCTATGGTGGAAACCATACTGGCTCACCTTAACTCAATAGCCGAAGTATTCGTTGACATGGAGACCGCAGAAAAGATACATCGCAGGGGAACACCGGTGGCGCAGATGAGAAAAAAAGGGGCGGAATTCATCATCTCGATAGGAGGCGATGGGACGGTGCTGCGGGGCATCCAGAAGATGGATGACCCTCTTCCCGTGCTCGGGATAAACATGGGAACCATCGGTTTCCTTGTGGACGTGAACCCCAATGAAGCTCTTGAGGCAATAGATAAAGCGCTCGCAGGTTTTGAAATTGAAGAACGTGCGCGCCTCTCGGTGAAGGTCAATGACGAAATACTCCCTCATGCCACAAATGAAGTCGTGATCATCACAGCAAGCCCGGCAAAGATGATCTCCTGCAGGATCTTCGTAGATAAATGCAGGATGGAGGAATTAAGGTCAGACGGTGTTGTATTTGCCACACCTACAGGTTCCACGGCGTATGCAATGAGCGCAGGTGGACCGATAGTTGACCCGCGCGTGGACGGTACCGTTATAGTACCGCTTGCTCCTTTCAAGCTTTCTGCGCGCCCGTGGGTAGTTCCCGCAAAAAGCGAAATAAATATGGAACTGATAGTCCCGAAAAAGGAAGCTGTTATTGTTATTGACGGACAGTTCACAAGAAAAATAAATTATGAGGATAAAATAAGTATCACCAGGGCGGAAAAACCCGCCAGGTTCGTGAAAACCAAAAAAAACGGGTTTTATGATAAAGTGAGAAGCAAGCTTGCGTATTGAAATTTCACTCATAATGAGTTTACAGTCGTTGTATATTTGTTACCAAAAAGTTTTTTTAGATTGAATTATATAATTATTAGCATGAATCACAACAGAAAGTTCATTCATGTTGTGCTGTGCGGGTTGGTATTGTTTTTTATTGTCATGCCAGCCATAGCCAGCGCGGAAACGGATACGATTACACAGTGCATTGAAAAATATCGGCAGATGGGATACACTTATGATGATGCTAAAAAGATATGTACCGCGAACGTGACCCCTACGGCAGTTCAGACGACCGTGAAACCCACGCAGACATCCGTTCAATACCTCCCTGACCTGGTCGTACAGGATATATATTGTGCTCCCGGGAACAAACTTGCATTCAACGTGGCAAATATGCTCACGCCCATCCCTTCAGGCTGGATGGCTGTCGCAGATGTTTATTTCGATGGAATTAAGATGGGAAGCATCGACCTTGGAAGACCGACCGGCGGGGACCTGACCGTTGGCGGAGCCAATTACCTGACCGCGTTTGATATTAAAAGAGCGATGGAAGTTAAGATCGTTGTCGACCCGACTAACAGCGTAAAGGAGACGGATGAAGGAAATAACGCAAAGGTCGCAAAGGTCGCATGCGAGGCAGCGGTTGCAACTACCACTGCCACTGTGGATTCTGTCGCCGAGTGTATTGCAAAGCAGCAGCAGCTAAGGGGAATGAGCTACGATGAGGCAAAAAAATACTGTACAACGCCGGCAGAGCCCCCTCTTTCTCCCATTGAGTCATGCGCACAGAAATACATGGAAGTTTTCGGGATCACCTATGAAGAAGCAAAGAAGCGGTGCCTAGCAGAGTCCACCCAGCCTACACAGCCGGCTGTAGGAGGCTGTGTAGAGAAATACATGCAGGTATTTGGCATAACTTACGATGAGGCAAGTAAGCTTTGCGCAGCGGGTCAGACTCCCGCAAATGTGAACGCGGTGATCAACCGCTGCGGAGAACTGGAGACGAGACTTAATATCCTGATGGAAAGGCTGAGAATTGCACAGGGTCAGGATGCCGAGAGCATTATGAAGGATATACTGGCTCTTAAGACCGAGCTTCGCACCTGTCAGGTTCATGCCACTCAGGCGACAAAGGTCGTTACTCCGGGCATCAAGAACCCTTGCGATGAACTGGCTATGATCAGGGATAGCATTGCCCAGATCGAAAGAAAGATCATCGTGATAAAAGAAGCGATATCTAAGGGCGATATGAGCGTGACAGACCTTGCTCCTTACATGAAAGAATACAATTATCTCAAAAAGCGGCTTGAGAAGATGAGCTTCGCATGCCAGCAGGGTAAACCGCTTGAAGAGTCGCCGTGCGCCCGGCTCTCGAACCTTGAGCTCATCTACAGGCAGATAAATGACAGGCTTGCGGGCGCAAAGGACAATAAGACCGCTGCAGAACTTAAAGATAAGCTTGCATCGATAGTAAAAGAGATCGAAACGCTTAAATTGAGATGCAGAGGCGAAAAACTCGACATTGAGAAGGTGGAATCGCTCTATGACCTCGAAAAAGCCTATAGGGCAAAGCAGAAGGCGATAGTTGAAGCTGCTTCTGATAAGGATATGCAGGGTGAACTTGCGAAAGTGGAAGACGAAAAGAAGAAGCTGCTTGAGGAGTTCGCATTGAGGATTGATGAACTTGATGCCAGACAGAGCACTATCATCCGAAAGCTGCAGATAAAGGACGGGAATATAACTCTCGATGACCTTAAGACAAAAGCCAGGAAGGTGAAACTCGACCTGAAGGAAAAAGAGATCGAGATGGAATCGCAGGACGGCGGAACGGTAATAACTGACGGTGACACGACAGCGCAGGTCGATGTTCCCCTTGAATATTCCGACGGCGCGCTGATATCAATAAAGAGCGGGAAGGAGATAAAAATGATGCCGAAAGCGCTCATGAGAGACATCGAGGGACAGGATTATATAAAGATAGACGATGAAGTTGTCTGGCTTCCTATAACGATAATGTTCCAGCCTACGCAGCTTTCCCCACAGCCCGACCTGCCAGGCATTACGCTGCCTGCTGGAACGAAGGCTGAGACGATGGGCGCCGGTCATTTCAGGTTCCTGCTTCCTGACGGACAGATGGTTGAACTCAGGAACTACGACATGAAGACAAAGAGCGGAGATGTCAGCATTTTCGGGAAGGATGGAGCCGCAACAGCAACGGGCATGAAGGGAGCCCTGACAGGAGCCCCGAAGCCTAAGAAGTCTGCTGCTGCGATATCGCCTTCAGGACTTAAAGAACTGATATTGAAGGACGACGGAACGAAGCCTGAATACCTTGCAAAAGTAGAGAAGAATGGCAGGATATTTGGACTCATCCCCACGACCATTGCGCATGAATACAGGATAAGCGCAGAAACTGGGGATGTTACAGGAACGAGCGCGCCATGGTGGAGCATAGTGGCCTTAATAGAACCGGATCCACCACATTAATAGTGGTATCTCAAGTGTGACTTACACCGCTATGAGGCATCATCCGTGAGATGATGCAGAGCGGAACTAATATTTTTTAGAATCTATATTTGATACAGAGATTTATTGATTCTTATTTTTCCTTCAGCTTCAACAACGCAGCCTTGATGAGCGCTTGCACCGTGTGCTGCTTAATTCCCCGCGCCGCAGCCTCGACCGCATCCCGCGCCTCGCGCTGCGCAAATCCAAGAGAGACAAGCGCGCTTGCGGCGTCGTAATTAATGTTACTCGTTCTGGCAGGCACGAAGCTCTCCATATGCTTCTTCATCCTGTCTCGAAGCTCAAGTATCAACCGTTTGGCGTTCTTTGGACCCACGCCTGAGATGCGCTTCAGGACGTTCTCATCTTCCTGGATAATGGCGGCTGCAAGGTCACCTGTCTTGATTTGCGATAATATGTTCAGAGCTATCTGAGGCCCTATTCTGGTAACGCCGATGAGTTGCTTGAACATCTCAAGCTCGCCCAGCGTTTTGAAACCGTACAATGTGAGCGCATCCTCCCTGACATGCAGGTGCGTGTATAGTTTGACTTTCTCTTTTGTGTCCCTAAGCTCTGCAAGCGTGGGCGCGCTTACATTGATCTGGTAGCCGAAGCCGTTAAAATCAATTACAACAAATCCGTCACCGCAGTAGGCTATCTCTCCTGAAATATGTGAAATCATACCGCCATCTCATGAAATCCATAATGTGTTTGACTTATGCAATTTCTATTCCAGTAATTGCTTTTAATAGTTTATATCTTTATTTCATAATTATATCCTGGATTAAAATTGTTATTAATGATAAACTATAAATACTACTTATAATAATGATAATGGTCATGGTAATTTGGATTCATATTAGCATAATATAAATTTAAATTGTCATAATAAACATCAAATGGCGTGGTATATATGGAATGTAAGAATTCAAATATAAAATGTGTCACCCGTGTAATAAATCAATCTTGGGAAGAAATGCGAGCATGTGATTTAGGAATATCATGTGTTTATCAAAATAATTCAAAATCCTCTCACATATCGCTGAAGTAAATTTACTTCCTGAAATTTATATGACATAAAGCGATCGAAAGACCGTCAGCGGCATCGTCTGGCTTCGGGATCTCATCGAGTGACAGCAGCCTTTTTATCATCTCCTGCATCTGCTTCTTATCGGCGCTCCCGGAGCCTGTTATAGCCTGTTTTACCTGTTTCGGGGTATATTCAATGACAGGTATGTTCCTCAGCTCTGCAGCAAGGAATATGACGCCCCGCGCTTCACTCACACCCATCGCTGATGTTATATTATTTGTGAAAAAGAGCTTCTCTACCGCAACTTCAGAAGGTGCGTATTTCTCAAAAAGGATGTTTAATTCAGTATATATCTCAAGCAGACGCTTTGGGTTCTGTTTTTCGGGGGATGTTCTTATGCACCCGTAGCTCACGGGCATTATCCTGTCTTTTTCTTTTCGAATCACCCCGAAACCCACTGTTGCAAGTCCGGGGTCTATGCCAATGATTATCACGGTATTTAAAATGCGCTTGAGATTTATGTGCTTTTGGGAGGAGGAGAGAAGCCAATGAATTAATATTGAAGATTCCATAAATCTCACTGTTTAAATTAGTATGCTCATGGTAATATTGTTATCTATGCAAAATTAATTCAGGCTGTTCAGCGCCGCCGGGGATGCGCTGCGTATGGGGGGCATGGGCACGTGCAATGAGAACGCTGCTTTGCGTTCTCTGCGCGCTTTGCGGTTTTAGCTTGCCAGGGCACCGCAAAGGACGCAGAGGGCGTGAAGATTTGAGATAATCGCCATTCTCATTTTAGAGACAGCACCAGCGGCAGGCTACGGAGCGACGGGCAACCGTAACGGCGCACTTTAACCGACGCTGGGAAACCATGTAGCGATAGAAGAGCATGCGATTTTTAAAGAAAAAACCGCGGATAAACGCAGATTAACGCAGATTTATTGCTTTGCTTTCTGAAAAACCATAGTGGAAAAGTATTATATTATTATTATAAAATCCCGCGCGCCAACAGAATCCGATGCAACCTCAAGCAGCAGCGCGCATGGAGCATCCTGATATATGCGCTTTGTCCGGCGTCGTGGCAATGGGCGCGATCATTATCGAAGGCATGAGATACCTGACTTCTGCCGGAAATCCTTCGGCTATAGATGAAGCAAAGCATATCATTTCTTCGGCGATTTTCGGCATGCTTCTGGCTCTTACTATCTGGGTAATTATCAAAGAAATCAATCCGGATATTTTAGTGGCGAAAAAGCCTTCCATGAATTGGGAAGCGACCGGGTATATGGGGTGGCAAAAGATCCGCTTGCCATTTGCAATCCGGGAAATATAGGCAATGGAACAACCGCTCCCTGCACTTGCGTCGATGGAACATAAGTTACTTTTACTTCAGCATCAAATGTTCCAGATATAACCCGTATTCCGTACCCTTCGAACGTCTTAAGTAATATTTTTCCCGATAGCGTTTTTATTAGCTTCAGTAAATAAATATTATATAACTTATTTATATATAATAACTGCTTAAATTATATTTAAATTATGTAATTTAAAATGGCGATCGATCATGTTTTAAATATTGATTTTATAAAATATAATATATTAAATAATATAATATATTAAATAATATAATATATTTATTCAGTAAACACTTTATGGCTTAAATCAAGAAGCTGCGAGGCTTAAATTCACTCAAAAATATCAAGAAATCCTGGACCAAGTACATTCTTTATTTCATTGCATGCTGACTTTATTTCATAAAATTCTTGTTTATATATTAAGTCCATCATATCCCTCTGCGCTAGATAAACAACGAACTAAAACGAACTGCAACGAACTCAAGGCAATCAGAGTTCGTTTTGAGTTCGTACCAGTTCGTTGTTAACATAATCTGGTTACCACAACAGATATCACCATAAACATAAATCTCAATGCCAAGCGATGTGAAAGTATTCCCTGCCTTACCAGATACTTGTGAACATCATTTTTTCTGATTAAAAATAAGCTGCAAGAGGGGGATAAGTGTTCATAATTTCCTATACGTTAAAAAATTAATTAGAGAAAACTCTCAATAAAAGGTACGGAATGTGGGATACAGTCGAGATTTGATTCATATCACTCCCATCTCCCTCAGCCTCTCCGGCAAATACGTATCCGTCACATAATCCAGCCCCTTTCCCGTAAAAGCTTGTTGCTTCGCCTTATTCCTAGCTTCAAGTGCGGATGAATCTTTTTTCTCATTAAAAATTGATGCTTCGATGACATTGTCGTTTCCGCTGATTGCAATATACGAAGCGACTTTTATCAGGAAAATTAAGAGTCCTATGCGTATTCCGGCTTGACTCTTTGCGAACGTGCTGGTCTAAAACCTATCAAATCCTCAATCACAGTCCTCAGGAGTTCTTTTCCAGTAGGCTTGGGTATTTCTCTCCTATCTTTCTTAGCAGTTTCCAGCCATAAGTCAATCGCTACCTTGATTTCCTTCAGCGCCTCCTCCTCAGTTTCCCCAAAAGCTGAGCATTCAGGCAGTTCTGGCGCAACTGCAATATAGCCCTCATCTTCCTCGCTATAGAAAATTTCGTATTTGTTTAGCTAACCCATTTTAACCCCCATTTTTTTCCATTCACCCCTTCAAAAGACATTTCGACAGAAGATTAATATATATAAATATATATTAAGATAATTAATGAGGAAAATCGAAATAGAAAAAGGCAAACTTGTCTTGACAGAAGGAGTAATTGGTTTCTTCCAAAAATCAGTTACCAAATTTGGAACTGGTGCAAAGATAGACTG
>BLYN01000135.1_pt2 | contig 11226 bp, 10 predicted proteins | sample 7848601 | NCBI WGS metagenome assembly BLYN01 (sample SAMD00058756, study PRJDB5105) | groundwater metagenome | biome: groundwater biome; feature: underground water body; material: groundwater | place: Japan:Gifu, Mizunami | collected 2014-06-26 | depth 300 m m
TAATTGAGCGAGGTCACGGTGCAGAAAAAGGAATATATCCGGAAAATGTTCGCAGGCATTTCACACAGGTATGACTTTCTCAATTCCCTTCTGAGTTTAAGGCGCGACAAATACTGGCGCAGGTTCGCCGCGGAAAAACTGCCGTCCGGTCTCGTCCTTGATGTCTGTTCCGGGACAGGGGATGTGGCAATAGAAGTCTCAAAAAGAAGTCCTGCTGTCGCCTCTGATTTTTGTTCGGAAATGCTTAAGCTGTGCGACAGGAAGATAAAAAAAAGCAATATAAAAAACGTATGCTGCATCCAGAACGATGCTGAGAACCTGTCTTTTAAAGATAGTAGTTTTGACGGCGCCATTGTGGCTTTTGGCATCAGGAACGTGGCGGACATCAAAAAGTCTCTTTTTGAGATGCACCGGGTGGTCAGGAAAGGAGGCAGGGTTGTGGTGCTTGAATTCTCGCAGCCGCAGAACCGCTTCTTCAGGTCGATGTATTACCTCTATTTTCAAAAACTGCTGCCAGTGATAGGTAGATTTGTCTCAAAAAAAAGCGGACCGTACAGTTATTTACCATCATCGGTCATGACATTCCCTAAACGAGAGGAATTCGTTGAACTTATGAGACGTTCTGGAATGAAGGATATTGAATTATATGATCTGACATTCGGTATCGTCACCGTTTATGTGGGAAGTAAACTGTAAAATTAGTATGCCAATCACTAAACTATTAAGTAGATACAGATAAATAAGGACTTTAAATGAACAAAGAAGATGTTTGTATCTTAATTCCCACACTTAATGAGGGTAAAACGATAGGTGGGATGGTCAGTGAATTCAGGTCAATGGGTTTTTCCAACATTCTCGTCATTGACGGGCACAGTACGGACAATACGGTAAAAAATGCCGAAGAGGCAGGCGCAAAGGTCGTACTGCAGAGCGGGAAGGGAAAGGGACAGGCTGTTACACAGGCATTCCAGATAATAAAGAGCAAATATGTGGTCATGATCGACGGGGACGGGACGTATCTTCCTGAAGAGGTCTATAAGCTCCTTGAACCGGTTACTTCGGGGCTGGTAGACCACGTTATCGGGAACAGGACGATGAATTACCAGAAGGGCGCGTTCACAAGGCTGAACCTTTTCGGGAACTGGATATTGAACAAGATATTCGGGTTCGCATACGGCGTCTGGCTTGAGGACATCCTTTCGGGCTACAGGGCGTTCAGCCATGATGCAATAAAACAGATAGAATTGAACAGAACGGGTTTTGAGGTCGAGACAGAGATCACGGTGGAATGCGTAAAAAAGAATTTGAAGATCGTTGAGATCCCGATAACATATCTTTCAAGGGTGAGCGGCGCGGCAACCAAGCTTAAACCCATACGCGACGGTTTCAGGATAGCCTCTACCATATTCCTGCTTGCCCGCATGCACAACCCTCTTTTTTATTTCGGCGTGATAGGGGGTTTTCTCACAATAAGCGGAATAGCTATTGGCATTTACGTGGTGGATGAGTGGTTCAAAAACATTGAACACATACCCATGACGATACTTGCTACCCTGCTCATAGTTACAGGGATCCAGGTGTTCATTTTGATGGTACTGAGCGACCTGATAGTTTCCATGCACAGGGAAAACATACATATGATGAGTAAGATCCTGAGAGAGAAGGAGAAATAATGAAAATTGCAATACTTGGTGGAACTGGCAGCATAGGAGAAGGTTTTGCGCTGCGCTGGGCTAAAAAACACGAAATTTCAATATGTTCGCGCGAGATTGATAAAGCGGTCAAAGCAGCGGATGAATATAAGAACATGCTTTCTGATAAGGGATTATGCTGCTGCGGCATCGGGGGATGCACGAACGAAGCAGGCATCAGGGACGTGGATGTAGTTGTGCTTTCTGTGCCGTACCAGGGCGTGATACAGCTTTTGAAAAACCTCAAGCCTCATTTTATTGACCAGATCGTTATTTCACTCGTAGTTCCAATGAAGAAAAATGATTGGTGTGAATTTACCCCGCCAAAACAGGGCAGCGCAGCTCTTGAGATAAAGGATATTCTTCCGAAGACCGTAAAAGTGGTTTCTGCATACCACAATGTGTCAGCAAAGAAACTGGCAAACCTTGAATTGAGACTTGACTATGATGTTGTGGTTTGTGGGGATGATAAAGACGCAAAAAGAACAGTGATGAAACTGACAAAAGATATCAAAACCCTGCAGCCTCTGGATGGGGGCGGTCTTGCATCTTCTTATATGATCGAGTCCCTTACACCTTTTTTAATTAATCTTGCAATCAGAAATGGATTCTCAGATCTCGGCGTAAAGTTTGTATGATCGAATTGTATGCTAAACTTCTCGACCTGTTCGGTCATAAAAACTGGTGGCCTGCCGATACCCCTTTTGAAGTGGTCGTGGGAGCAGTTCTCACCCAGCAGACAAAGTGGGAGAACGTGGAGAAAGCGATAAGGAACCTGAAGGAGAATGGGCTTATGGCAGAAGAGCGCATCGCCAGAGCTGAACTTGAAAAACTTGAGGGTCTTGTGAAATGCACCGGGTTCTACAGGCAGAAGGCAAAGAGGCTGAAGCATGTCTCGACATTTTTCTATGAGAATCCCGGTATCCTTGATAAACCGGTCGGTGAACTGCGCGACACTCTTCTTTCATTGAACGGCGTCGGAGAGGAGACCGCTGACAGCATCGTTCTGTATGCGGCAGATAAACCAAAGTTCGTGATCGATGCATATACGAAGAGGATGTGCAGGTGCATGGGTATCGAGGGCGATTACGGGAAGCTGCAGTCGCTTTTCGAGAGTTCTATACCGCAGGATGTATCTCTCTACAAGGAGTTCCACGCGCTCATCGTTGAGTACGGTAAGCAGTTCTGCGGGAAAAAAAAATGTGATGAATGTGTATTGGTAGAAAATAAAATTTATAGACGTATTAAACCGCAGATGAAGGCGCCCAGAGTCGCGCCTCTGGAGGGCGCATCCACGTCAACCGTTGCGCCAGTTGACGTCGCCTACACGTATGGCTCTCGCCATACGTGGAGATACGTGTCTATGCATTGCGGCGGGCATGACGCCGATGAACGCAGATTTGTTGATACGGAGTATTTATAGACTACTTAAAAAGAAGTTCACCTGTAAATGACAATCTTATTTCTTTTATTTTGCCTTTCTGTTCAATTAAAACCGCATCCATATCCAAGAGCCTGCTAATGAATCGCGAAATCGTACTTTCAGACAATTTTGTCCTTTTAGCAATATCCGTTATTATCGTTGGTTGATTTTTAGATACATCCTCCAGAATGGTTTTTGTTTTTTTATCAATTTCTCCAGTTATTCTTGGAAGCATGATCTCACGGGCAATCCTGTCAATATCGCTAAAAGAGACAGTTCTTTTAATTTTTTCCGATTTCACAAGGCATGCGACCACAAAAGATACGAGAAGCTCGCGTGGACCGCCCGATATATTGGCTATGATCTCGCCTTCGGAGGAGTTGATCAAATCCGTCAATCTCGTAACGCATTTTTCAAAATCCTTATGTGGAACCCGAAATATCTCAATTTTGATATTATGGTTGATCTGGTTGGTGAATTTTTGAATTTCATTTAACGTGTTCTCAACCCTCTGGTCATTTTCAACTTCCGGTCTGATAAGAACAAGCTTATCACCTTTCTCGATACCGTATTTTACTATGAGGGATATTATTTGTGAAATATCGAATCCAATCGTTGATATGTAAGTCTTCATTAATTGGATTATGAATTTATTGCATAATAAGTTTTGTGCTGCAAATTTTTGCAAATATAATTTACATTTGCAATATTTTGAAATTATTTCAAATTTTAGAAAACTTTATAAACAGGGTATTTCATAGTAATTGTAAGAGTGTACTATGGCTCAGCAAATAAAAATCATAACAAGACCATCTTGCGAATTCGATATTCCTGCAAGTGAAGGTTACAGGCTGTATTCATCTCTTCTCTCGTGCATGAAAGAGGCAGATAATGAAGCAAGCAATCTTGTGCACGACTCAGCAAGGAGTTCGATCCATCTTAGCTGTCTCAAAGGAAGGTTCTTCAGGAGCGACCGCCCAAACTTTAAGAGAGTTGCGCCAGGTGAAAGATATATGTTCCATATCGGCGTGACCGATCCTGCTGAGACAAAGATATTTCAGGCAATGGTGAAGCCGCTGATATTTGATCGAAAGAACCTTGACCTTGAAGGCGGTGAACTCATGATCGAAGATTTTTCAAGCACAACAAAGACCTTCGAAGAGATATTTGCATCCGCATCCAGATCTATCCGCCCGAAGCTCATTTTTGATTTCCGAAGCCCCACATGCATCCAGTACAGGAACAGCGAAGTTACCGAGATGTTCCCTCACAGGCTGGCTGTTTTCAGGTCTCTACAGTCAAAATGGAACAGCGTATGCCCCGAAGAAATGAGGCTTGCACTTTTAGATGATGATATTGAGAGGTATATTGTGGAAAAACCTGATGCACAGACATATAGAACTCATTCCGTAATGGTGAATACTGTATTTGATAAAAACAAAGGGCATGCACGCCCCATCTTCAAACAGGGCTTCACAGGAAGCTGCACATACTGGTTCACAAAGGATGCGCCTGTATCTGTCAAGAATGCGGCTGTCATCCTGGCGCAGTTCGCGGAATTCAGCGGGGTGGGGAGCGGTGTGAGCCGGGGGTGCGGGTGGGTGGAAGTGAGGGTGGAGGAGGCGAAGAGAATCTGGAAGATATAATTAGTGAAAAAGATGATGCATATGCAACTATTAAAAAATATCTCATAGATTATGTCTCAATTGTAGTTGGACCGCTTTTTAAAAACTCCGCTCAATTAGACGCAAAATTTCAGCGGGCGCTGAGTTTTCCAGCACACACTATTACAGCAGTTTTCACAGGTTCAATTCTTTACATCCATGACCGTTATTCGACCGAACAGGCACTTCCAAACACTCATGAAATTAAATTGCTATGTACGGCGCTGACGCTCCATGATATTAACAAATTTTATAATGAAACGAGGAATGCTGATTTTTCAGGAAATTACAGTGCATTAATTCAGGATTATTTTATAACAGACCCGTTTAATCTCGAAACTTATTTTCCTGAATGGAAGGATGAACTTGAAGAGATCACATTTCTTGTCCAGCATGCTCAAGAATCAGACGATGCACAGCACGAAACAAGATTTTCAAGACCTAAATATGCCAAACTTATGCCTTATATAAAAATAGGAGATAAAGTTTCAAGTTTAAGCAAATCAGATTATCCTTTACAGGAAATTCATAAAAAATTAAAAAATGAAGGTCATGATGTTCATCTTCTATTGCTGCCTGAAATGCCGCAGCAACTTTTATCTCAAATTGTATATCGTAGCGCTAAGAAGTATTTGGTGAAATCGGGCAGTATTCCTCTATTAATATCTCCCCAAGGCATACTATATTTATCGAAAAATAGAATTAATATTGATCCCCCAAAATTAAAATTATTAATAAGTACAGAACTTATTGAAAGAATGCATGCTAAACCCGATTTTACAGATCGAAAATTTGATTTAGCGCCCCTTCTTGCGGTTCCGCTTAATAAGAATGAACGCTTCGATGTTTATGTTGAAGCTGTACGTAAAAAAACAGAATCCGGTTTATTAACAGTCCTTGGAAAAACAATATATCCAGAAGATACAATAATTCAAGAATCCCTCGCAAGCATCTCATATTTTATATATACTGATAAAAAAGGATCTGACTGGACAGAGTTTCCTGATTTGGAAAAATTCATTAATGATGATAATTTAAAAGAAATATTGCATAAAATTGGACAAATTCGTCAGAATTTTGCAGATAAAGATGATGTCGGTGGGCAGAAATGCAAACCATATACTGTCCACGAACTTGTGCGAAATCAGAATAATTACGTTGAACAACTCAAGTTATTGCATGATTCTGTGAAAAATGCCATTTTATCTAAATTAGAATCAGAATCATCTTTATTAGATTCAATAATCCAATTAATTGGTGCATATAACGAAGAAACATCAAAAGGGATTGTAGCTGAAACTTTTCCAGAAGGAAAAAAACAGGTTTGCTTCATGTGTGGTGCCATTGCTGAGATGGAATATAAACCTGGAAAACACTTCTTACAAACCCGTGGTTTTACTAAACGCACTTCACTTATAGATCAATATAAACGATATTGTGGTGCATGTCAGATTGAATTTCAATTAATTAATAGTATTATAAAAAATAGAGAATTTAAAGAAATCGATAATTTGATTTTTTTCTATTTTTATTTTGATTCGATTTTTATTAATGTTGATCCATTTCACGAACAAATGAGTAAAGTTGAAATTAATGTGCAAGGAACAAAAACAGAAAAACTTGGTTTGGACTTTACACTTGGAGATTTTTATTCACCATTCCATATCGAACCAATGGCTATTCGTTCAAAAGCAGATAATTCAAGTAAAAGCACAAGGCGGGCAAGAGCCATTCATACAGCAATAAAAGCGTGTATTAATTGTGGATGCAAATGTGTTTCAACCAGTCCATATACTCTGATGAGAACATATGATCATGTGTTTTACAATGAAAAACCAACAACACTTGAAAAAAATATTGGGATTGATCAGATAAGTAATTTTAGAGATGCAGTCCAAAAAATGAAACAATTAGATTTTATCAATCAATTTGATGGATTGAAAGGACTGCATCGTGTTCAACAATTTATTCCAATAAATGTAGTTCCTTTTGTTAAAAGTAATGTTGATAACTTCGCAAACTGGGTAAATAAAAATGGAGAGTATTTGAAAAAATTGTTAGGAGATGAGAATTTGGAAATGAAAGAAATAGCCAAAAAAGGTGAAATCCTTTTTGGGAAACACTTTGGTAACAGTTCCTATAAACGTGTCAAAATATTCAGAACAGCACTTGATTCACTGATGTCATCTTTGGCACAGAAATATTCCGAAGAAGAAGCTATACGATTTGCAGCAGCAGAAGTCATGAAAGATGTTGAAAGGGAGCAATATTCTAAAAAAAGAGGAAAAGATATTCCCGCAGATTGTCTTGACTACATTCAGAGTATTGTAACATATCTTAAAAAGCACGGACTGTGGAATGTGAAAAAAATATCGCAATGGGGAAATCCATTGACTGATTTGTATGAATTTGAATATATTTTAGCTATCAAAACATGAGGTGATTAATAATGGATTGGAATGAACTTAAGAAAAGCATACCAGATGATGGATTTGCTGAAAAGTACGAAATATACAGAAGAGCAAGACCAACAGTGACATTAGTAGTTTTAAGAACTGTTACAGATCCTATTCTCTTTAGAAGCACGGATTCTGAACGCGCTGAAACACAGGAATTCAATTGTACCATCCATGCCCAGGTGAATGGAGAGAAGTTTGTGAGTAAGGAGAGATTAACTGGATTGAACCTTTGCCGTGAGCTTGATGAGAAAAAGGAAACTATAATCTCAGCTGAATATACGTACAATGAACCAATTCCAAGCTTACCCAAATCCCAGACAGCCGATCTACTAACATATGGTCTTGCAGGAACAGTTTCAGGTGCCACGTTTTCTCAAAAAAGCCGAGTGATTGAAGGATATACATACAGTTTAGAACCTTACGACCTCATGAATAAGGAAACGCATAACGCTCTCTATGAAAGTGGGACGATGAGAGATGAAGCTGGGGGTCAATCTGAAGCTCTATTCAACCCTGTAAAAGTGCAGCCTAGAACACATTTTGTTCATTTCATTACGCTTGAGGCTGGTACAAGAGAGATGTTTCTGTATCTGATCCACAACATTCTTAACACGGGACGATATGGAGCGCGAGAAACCCGTACAGGTAGAAACATGAAAAATGAAATAGTTGGTCTAATTACTTCAGAAAGTGACAGCAGTCTCAGTTGCGGGGAACTTATATGTGATCATATAAAAGAAGCAAAAGACGAATTATCACGAGAGGATATTCAAGCAGCTATCTCAGCTTATATCGATAACCACAAACGTGCCGATTGGAAAATATATCACGCAAAAGATTTCAAATTGAATAATGGTATTGATTTTCCAAAATGGATTTTGGATTTAATCAATGTTGGAAATCGCTTAACAATAGAACATTCTTCAGTTCTTAAGAGTACGCTTGAAATTTTGCGAAAGCAAGGACTTGATATGGTCAATAGAAAGCCTAATGATACAACACCACAAAATCCCATACCGAGCAACACTCCAAGTAAATAAAGAACCTTATCGGTGATTAATGTGGAGATAACAACATATCGCGCCACCCTCTATTCACCCCTTTTTTATTCGAGTTCAGAAGGGGTTCTGATAAGTGCTGATCATATATTGGGAAGTACAGCACTCACTTATTCATTTGCATATACTCTTGGATTATTGGAAAAGCATTACAGGCTCAATGATAATGAAGCTGTAAATCATAATTACAGGGAACTTGCTGATATCGGTTTATTCATAAGTGATGGAAAACCAATCGATGTCAGTTTTAAAGAGGAAACTTTCAAGAGTACAGAATATCTATCCGAACGAAGTTTGACAGTAAATGTCACTTCTAATCCCAAAGGGGATATGGGTAGGTTTGAAAAATCAGAGCCACGATGCATGGATTCTCCAGTGGGTATCAGCAAGGTAAGACGGTATATAGGACTTGCGCCAGGAAGCACTTTTGAATTTACAGTCTGGTCAAAAGAATCACTGCCTGATGATATTTTCTTAACTTTGGGAATACGCAGAAGTGGAGAATTGAGATTGAAAAAAACAAAACATGCTGAAAAGGTTCACCTGAATATGTATATGCTGAAAGAAGTTTATGGGATAAGTGATAAAATTCTTCATGAAATAATTAAAATATCGGGAAAGTTTGCACGAGGTAGTGATTTTAGAAAACAGCATTTCCTCGATGTAGATTTCAAATTTGTTAATGAAACGATCATTCCAATAGTATTAAGGTGAAAAATTATGGTGATCGTCGGAGAGGTTCATCTTCCAGTGATGGAAGATGCACATAATTTTACTCCTTCGGGAAAATTGCGTCTTTTCCAGAAAGAATTCATCGATTGCGTGAAGTCTAATAAAGCTGATGTTATTCAATTGATAGCTCCGACCGGTGCTGGAAAAACGCTCTGTTTTGAATATTTGCTGCATGAAGGGAATAAGGTACTTCTCATCTATCCAACCAATGCGCTGATCCAGAGCCAGATGGAACGTTTTAAAAAAAAGGGTTTTAATCCGATATATATTTCATCAAAAATTCTCTCAAAAAAAGGAAACGAGCGCGCTCAAGAACTATATGGATTGATAAAGAGATATGATATTATATTAACCAATCCAGATATTTTTCAAGCGATAATTGGGGGTATGTATGTCAATCCTGAAGAAAATTTGGAGCAATCATTTCATCTGTTTGAGTATGTTATATATGATGAATTTCATGCATACAGGGAGTTTGAGTTAAGCGGAATCCTTACACAGATTGCGTTATTTCAGAATATGAGTTCATGTAAAGTGATTTTGAGCAGCGCGACTCCAAAAAAAGAAATAATCGAACTTCTCAATCTTGTCCGAATCGGAAAGGAAAGACATGCGCCTATAATAGAGAATATCTTTGCCACACCTTGTTCTATGGAAGAAGGCGAAATTATTCGATATCAAACGAAAGTGGAATTTCACCAGGGAAAAATCCTTGATAGTATTAAAGATATTGCTGATGTGCTTCATAAAATAATTGGAGAGCTAAAACCAGGAAGTCCACAAATTCTATTCATTTTTGATACTGTGAAGGATAGCAATTTGTTTTTTTCTCGTTTATTCAAGGAATATCCTGAAATATACGAGTATGCTGAGAAAGATAACGGTTATGATACAAATCAGATTGGGGATACACCGGATTTCACAAAACCTATTCTGATCTCAACCAATAAAAGCGAGGTAGGACTTGATTACCCAATAAAAATGCTGTTCATGGAAGATGGCTTCAGTATCGATTCATTTGTCCAGCGGTTTGGTCGTGCTGCTCGGCATGAACCTGCTAATTGTTACATTTATACAAAAAAAGAAGCAAATCCAATATTTCCAGATGAAATCATAGCATATCCTACATTTTTAGAGAAGATGTCGTATATCACAGGTGAATATAATATTCAAACAAAAAGCGTGAGGACATTATTCACATTTAGACAGGCAATCGCAATTGAGAAATATGTACGCCGAAAAGAGGATCTCAGGGCATATTTTGCAGTCGATACCGGATATAGCTATAAGTTATGGCTCAATTTTTTTATTTTACTGAATAAATACAACAACGATGGATTAAGTAATCCGAACTTGAAAAGATTAAAACTGCTCATTGATGACATTAAAGATGCATGCAAAAGTTTGCGCGGCAGATCCCTAAGACATCCAGTTATTTACACACGGGGGCACGAAATACGTCAAACAATGTATGATCTTCTTTCAGTTTTGAATCGAGTTTCTGCGGTTGTGGAAAGAACAACTGAGGGATTCATTATTAGAGAGATCGAAAGTGAAGAAACAGGTCCATTCATAAGTGCAATAAAACTTCCCTATTTTCCAGATTTAATGGATTATCAAAAGCGTAGAGAGCAATTTAATGAAAAAATAGAGACTATCGCCAAAAAAGCAGTTGATGTTTTCCCTGAAAAACAGCAAGGATTTCTCCTTGCTTGTATTCGGTCATTATACTATTCAATCGAACCTGACCGCATAATGCTGCCAGATGAGATAATTCTCTGGAATAGAAAGGTCATATCACTATCAGAGGATGCTATGGATGATAACTGATAACGACCTCAATCTCGTCAACGTCTCCGACCTCAACCAGTACCTCTACTGCGCGCGCCGCCTCTACTACCTGATGTTCTATCATACCCAGGGATTGAACTACTATCTCGCAGACGGGCGCTCAAAACATAAGAACCAGAGCAGGAGAGGCGGCTGGTACCGTGAAATATACCTTCGGTCTGAAAAAATGCACATGCACGGAAAGATCGACCTGGTAGAAGGGAAAGCAGATATGACACCTATCGAGCGAAAACACGGCGATTCTTATTTTGACAACGACGAAATCCAGCTCGCTGCCTACTGCATGCTCCTTGAGGATTATCTCGAAGAACCCGTGCGCCTTGGATATATCTATCTTTTCGGCACCAA
>BLYN01000066.1_pt1 | contig 11203 bp, 12 predicted proteins | sample 7848601 | NCBI WGS metagenome assembly BLYN01 (sample SAMD00058756, study PRJDB5105) | groundwater metagenome | biome: groundwater biome; feature: underground water body; material: groundwater | place: Japan:Gifu, Mizunami | collected 2014-06-26 | depth 300 m m
CGAGAGTTTTTCAAAAAGCGCAGCATTAAATCTGCGTTTATCTGCGTTCATCTGCGGCTAAATTTTTCAAAAACTGAGTATCGTATTTCATGCACGCACGGTTTATAAATGCATTATTTAAAGTTTTGCAGAATACTATGTTCTCCATTCATTTTCCCGATGAATGTTCTGTGTTTCGTCATAGTAGTGTATATACACTACAAAATATATGACCTTTTCTTTTTGATTCGGAGGGAATTTTAAGGATTGGGCGAAACTTATTTAATAAATTTATAATTTATATATTTAAAAAGTCACAAGACTAACTTGACGCTATGGCTATTTATCTATCTACCTTGCCTCTTCGCAAACAATTATTATCCAGAAACTACAATTGAGCCCAAAATCCGGGATAACAATGACTCAAATAAAACCTCATGGCGGAAAATTGGTCAACATGACATTGACCGAGCAAAAACGAAAAAAGATCATCGAGCAGGTATCAGAATACCAGAGCGTTCCAATCAACGTTGACCTTATGAAGGATGTAGAGAACATCGCCTCAGGGCTATTCAGCCCTCTTGAAGGATTCCACTGCCGTGAGGACTACGAGAGCATCCTCTACAATAAGCGGCTCTCGAACGGGCTGCCATGGACCCTTCCAATCGTGCTTGATACAGATAATAGCGACATAAAAGAAGGAGATGACATCCTCCTGAAAAGCGGCGACCATCTTGCGGCAGTGATGCAGGTAGATGAGATTTTTTCTTATGATAAAAGGGCATTCGCAGAACAGGTCTACGGGACGAACGATGCTGCCCACCCCGGCGTCGCAAAGACCTATTCCATGAAGGACACCCTTCTTGGAGGGAAGATAAGCCTGGTAAACGAGTCCGAGACGCCTTATTTCAAGTATGCCATGAAACCTGTGGAGACGCGCAACCTCTTCAAGGAGAAGGGATGGGAAAAGATCGTGGGTTTCCAGACGCGAAACGTTGCGCACCTGGGTCATGAGTACCTGCAGAAATCCGCTCTCACGATGGTGGACGGGCTCTTCATCAACCCTGTCATAGGCAAGAAAAAGAAGGGCGATTTCAGGGATGATGTTATTCTTGAGAGCTACGAAGTGCTCATCGATAATTATTATCCAAAGGACAGGGTCGTCCTGGGGATATTCCAGACAGAGATGAGATACGCGGGACCGCGTGAGGCGATATTCCACGCCATCGTGAGAAAGAACTATGGCTGCACGCATTTCATCATCGGCAGAGACCATGCAGGCGTGGGAAGCTACTATCATCCCTTCGCAGCGCAGGAGATCTTCAAGGAATTCCCCGATATAGGGATCGAGCCCATGTTCTTTATGTCCTTCTTCCACTGCAACAAATGCGGCGGGATAACCAATGATAAGGTCTGCCCGCACAAGGACAGGATAGATTTCTCAGGGACGAAGATGAGGCAGATGATAGAAGCAGGGAAGAGACCGCCTGCGGATTCAATGAGACCCGAAGTGGCGGATGTTATATTGAAGTCGGGAAAGCCATTTGTTGAATAAAAACTCCTATTCGCGAACTTTGCGGTGGATGCGTCCTACTTAAAAGCAGCGACCACCTCGTGGTAGTGATGTGCATTACAACGCATGACACGGCTCTTCCGTGCGCCTACCCCTTCATATACTCCCTCAAGACGATCGTTGCATAACTACCCTTGGGCAGCGTGAATTCCAGTACGACCTTCGTCTTTCCAGCATTCACTTCATCCTCCATGACTGAAAATTCCGGCTTTACAGGCAGAAATATCTCCCTTCGCAGCCCTTTTGAAGCTATCTCTGGCATCCCAGGTACTTTAAATCCCTCAAGGTCGACATCAAGCTCCTTGATCACATCCCTCTCTATCTCACCCTGCCTTCCCTCTGAGAACTGTGTATCATATCCCACAAGCGGCGCAGTGACGAAAGCGCGCCCCCTGGTGATGAGATTGTTTATTCCGTCAAGGTTGTCTAATGTGACCTTCTGAAGCCGTGAAGTATCAGGCATTCCCACCTCGTTCTTGAAGCACACCACATCCCCCTCGTAAGCCTCATTTATCGACATTCCTGCTGCGATGCGCCTGCTCAGGATAATATTGAAGATATATGATTGATATGCATGCAGGAACATCTTTTGAAGGTTCGGGGACAGCACCCTGAACGCGCCCGCGTGACCATCGGGATGCGCTATCAGGTGGTTCATCATCGCCCTCTCGAACTGAAGGCGCAGGGGATACATCTTTAAGCCTGCCTTAAAATCCCCGGTATCCTGCACATACTTTCTGGCAAGTTGAATTTCTTCGATCTCATCCGGGAATGGCCTTGCGATATACGTGAGCGCCGCATCTTTAAGATCCCCCCGGACGATAGCCTCACCCACCACATGGGTCACAGGTCTATTCTCCCCGAACCTCTGCACCCCAAAGAAATCTGGCGCGCCATTCTCTAATTCCTTAGTTATGGCTTTCACCCTATCAAGCGTTTCATCCACCGGGAGAGCGATATCTCTTATCGTAATTTTAAAACGGTTGCCCCACAGGTCGCCAAGACTTATCTTCTTGTTCGAGCGCCCCACTGGAGTAAGTTCCACATCCTTCAGCCTCACCCGCGACAGCTCTTCTTCGCTCATATCCCAGATGCTTATCTTCTGCTTCGTGAGGGCGCGCCTGTCCTTTGTCCCGGCCCAGCCGAACCTAACTTGGCTCACCCTCAGGATGCGCGAGAGTTCGCGCACGAGACGATGCGTGTCCCAGTTCCGTTTCGAAAGCTCCACGATAAGGTATTTCCCATTTGTGGTCTCTATTCTGTTCGTGAGTTCCTCCACCACAAAGTCTTCGATCTGCTGCCGGATCAAACCGCCAGTTCCCGGACTGGTCGTATAATACATTCCGATGCCTATTTCACTATCGCTTATGACAATTGCCCCTGTATTTTCAGTATGTTTATATGTTCATGTACCAATTTAAACATGATGCGGATCGCTCTGAAGATCGCCTACATTGGCACGGATTATCACGGTTTCCAGGTACAGCCTGATGTCAATACAATAGAAAGTGAGCTTTTCAGGGCTCTTAAGGAATTGAACATAATCAATAACCCTCACGAAGCGAACTATATCGCCGCCGGTCGTACCGACAGGGGAGTGCATGCGCTCGGGCAGGTGATAGCGTTCGATACAGAGAAACCTGATATTGTCTTGCCCAGGGCCGTGAACAGCAAGCTTCCCCCAACGATATGGACGTGGGCAAGCACTCACGTGCCCGATGAATTTGACCCAAGGCGTGACGCGCTGAGCCGAGAATACCGGTATATCATGTGCGGGCAGTACAACATATCACTTCTAAGGAATGCTTCCAGGCTGTTAAAAGGGGTACATGATTTCGCTAATTTTTCAACACCTGACAAGGACAGGAGCAGCATATCCATGGTGCAATCCATCAATGTGAGGGTGGAAAGAGAATTCATGATCATAGATATACAGGCAAACCATTTTGTCTGGCATATGGTGAGAAAGATCGCGACCGCGATGAAACTGGTGGGAAGCGGTGCCCGTGATCTGTCATGGCTTGAGCAGATGCTCTCTCCCGGAGAGTATACTGAAGGGCTTGAACCTGCTCCCGCATACGGTCTCATCTTCAAGGGCGTGGAATACCGCAACATCATCTGGTGTCAGGACGCGTATGCGAAAAAAACCATAACAGAGAAACTCGATAAGGAGTTCTTATGGCACGGGGTCATGGCTGAGATGCTAAGAGAACTTAAAGAGAGCCTGGCAGATTAAGTTATGCTGCTGGCATTTGAACTGTCTGGCGAGCATATCACGCTCCCTGAATCGGAGGTTATCGCATGTCTTGAGTCCATGTGTGCGGATTTCAAAGTGGTTCTCAGGCTTGACGGGTGTCTTATCATCGAGATACGAAAAGACGCAGACAAAATAGCAGGTATCCTTGCAAAAAAACTTTCTATGACACATCATATAACAGAAGTTCTCGGGATAGGCGGGGCGAACGAGGAAGATGTGCTGGATACTGTTGAAAAAGTAAGTTTTGAAATTGAAGGAACGTATAGCATCAGGGTCAAACGCATAAGGGAATATTCCAGAATTAACACGGAATCGATGGAGAAACGCATCGGCGGGATTTTCTTTCAAAGAGGGGCTCGAGCAAACCTTAAAAACCCCGAAGTGCAGTTAAGGGTACTGCTTACAGAGGATAAGAGTATCTTCGGACGCTTAATGTGTTCTATTGACCGCAGCGCCTTCGAGGCGCGAAAACCCCATTATAAGCCTTTCTTTTATCCCGGCGTTCTGATGCCCAGGGTGGCGCGGGCTCTTGTGAACATCGCAAAACCGGAAGCGTCTCTGCTTGACCCGTTCTGCGGGACAGGCGGCATACTCGTGGAGGCAGGGCTAATCGGTATCAGGGTCATGGGCGGTGACATGCAGCGTAAGCTTCTTCTCGGAGCCAGGATGAACCTTGACCACTATAATATCGATCATTCATTGATATACCAGGATGCATGCGGCATGGCGCTGCGGGACGAGAGCGTGGATGCCGTGGTCACTGACCCGCCATACGGCAGGTCGGCGGCGATAAAAGCTGAGTCGCTTACCCACCTTCTCTCCGGGTCCCTTGGCGAGATATACCGCGTTCTGAAAAAGAGAAAAAGAGCCGTATTTATTTCTGAGCGGGAGATAGAGACACTGGCAAAGGATGCGGGTTTCAGGGTTGTGCAGAGCCATCTGCAGAGGGTTCATAAAAGCCTGACAAGAAGGATCAGCGTCCTTGAAAAATAATGCTATATATATAGTTTATTATTAAGTTAAAGAGGCAATAATAAAGCTTTGTAAAGGCTTCTGAAGCCTAAAAAAGATTCAAATTTTATTCGCATAAAAGTATGTTTATCAATGCCACGATGATAGTATTGGGTAAGCAATCGCCAATCAGGCGGTTGGAAAAATACGGAGGAAACAATATGAAATACACAAACCGGCTCATGGCATCGCTTGTAGCTGCGGTGTTCATACTCAGCCTGTTCTCAGGGTTTGCTGGCGCGCAGACGACTGAAGAACTCAATATCAAGACCAGGGATTATCTGATAAGGGCTATTGACCAGACAGTTTCGCATCTTGAGATACTGAAGTACAGGGTGGAACTGCGAGAGAATAAAGGCATCATCCCGTTCGACGCTTCAGGGAATATAGAAGCGCATGTCACGCAACTGGAAGCCATCAGGGTGAAAGTACAGCAGGCTGAAACTGCTAAGGATTTCATAGCCATTCACAGCGAATTGAAAGACCTGTGGGTCAAGATAAGACTTAAGACGCGCTACTATGTCGGGATAGTGCTTAACTACAGGATCGACGGCTTCCTGTCAAAAGCAGACAATGTCTCGATAAAGATGGATGAGGCGATCACCAACCTTGATGATAAAGGCATAGATACCACCAAACTTAAGGCAGAAGCTGCAAAATTCGACAGCATCGTGGATGATGCAAAGCAGAACCAGCAGAAGACAGATGATCTGTTTGCTGTCCATAACGGGTTTGCTTCTGACAGCACAGTATCAGATGTTGATGGTGCAAGGGAATTCCTGCGCCAGGCTGATGGCATGCAGAGAGACACGGTCAAGAAACTGAAGGATGCAGCCAGGCAGTTGAAGGACTTTGTCAAGGATTTCAGAAAACTCGCCCGCGGGATGGTTACAATTGAAGGCAGCTCCACCGAGACCCTTTCAGGAAATTAAAGGAGGCATTTCATCCTCTGGCTTTAGTAAAAGTTTGTTGTGAAAAAATTCCCCCTCAAGGTACATTTTCTCACTATTTACAGTCGTAATACAATCAATTATTAGATCTTCAATTCCAATTACATAGACTCTTAAGTCTCCAATTCTAATTACCGTTACCTTATCTTTATCTCCAGCCAGGCGACTATCTGGGATCTCAACAGAAAGTCCTATTTGTTCATTTATCCAATGCCTTCCACCTGGTTTGAAGTCGAATACCTTTTCCAATATTTCACCGATAATTTTTCTGTTCCCTACAAGGTCTATATCATAACTTGGATAAATTCCCTCGGTATAGAAATCAACTGCCGAGACTCCCACAACAATAGGTTGCACCTCTTTTTTTTCAAGTTCTTTTGTCAAAAGTCCCATAAAATATATTTTTTTATCAACTAAATTCTCTATGGATGATAATTTTTGTAATTCTTCCTTTATCACAATCTTCTCTCCATTTCTCTATCTCCGATCCACCGTATCTTTTTAGTCTTGATATTGCGTTCTATTTTTGCTTTCATTAAATTGAATAATCCGTTTGTCTCGTCCTCATTTCTAGGCTTACGTCTGACAATTTTACCAGCTAATGGACTTATGAATATACCATCTCTGGTCAGGGTCATTTCAACTACCTTCGGTGAACCTATCTCTTCCAGATACAATTGAGGAATTATGATCCCCTGACTGTTTCCTATTTTTCTGATATTTCTTTTCATGTTATAACAATGTTATAACATTGATGGTATATAAGATTTTGGCTGCACTTCCATGAAAAGCAATGGTTCGGGTATAAAGCTTGTTGTACCTGTTCTTAACCGGTGTTATTCACCGCCCCGGCGCACCTGAACCCTGCAACAATAGACCCGTTCATGCTCCTCTCAGGATAGTTCGCCTCCGAGAACATGCCTGCCAGATAGAGCCCTCTGATATTCGTCTTATAGGGCATCACTCTTTTTCCACAGGACGCTGTCAGGGTTCTGGAAATAAGAGGTTACATACATTCAATATGCTTTCCATCCACAACAACGCCTTTGACAGCCCCATTGACGATGTCGATCCTGGATACGCTGCCTTTCTATTGTACACCCTTTCTCTTTGAGCTTATCAGCCATTGCCTCAACAAGGGCATAAAATCCCCCGCGCATGTACCCCAGCCTCTCCCCTTTTGCGCCCCTGTTCGAACGCATCTGCACTCGCCCCAGCAGCCAGGCTGCTGATACTTTTTCTTTATTGTCCCCGAACTTACTTGAAAGCAGGGGAAGGAAAAAATTGTTATAGACCGATTCGCCAGCAGTGTCAAGTATCCATTGTTTTGCAGTGAGTTCATCAAAAGGAGTCCTGTCCTTTATGGTCTTAGCTTTTAGCACGAGCCAGGTCAATCTGACCACATCCAGAAGCGGTAGAGCGCGCAGGATCTCAGGTGGTGTGTTCATTGGGTATATTTTGCCATTGAAAAATATCCCGTAGTTCCCCGGAGCCATTCAAGCCCGCTGCCAAGCCCCAGTTCTTCTATAAGGGAGATGAGTTCCCTGTCGCTTGCAAAGATATGATGGTAATATTTCTCGATATGATATGCCCCGCTTGAATTCGGGAGCATGTAGCTTGAAGCCATCCATTCTGGCTCCATTTTGAATTTAACATCATACTCAACCCATTCCACTCCTTCAAAAAGCTCCTTCCTGTTAATTACCTGCCCCTGCCCTTTCGTTTTCAGATATAATTCAAAATGGGGTGAGATATTATATTTTATTTTTTACTTTTTATTGATTGTGTAAAATTTAAGAGGATTTTACGAATGGCTTAAGTATTAATGTGACAAAGTCAAGATAATGACCGCCGACTATACCTTCTTGATTTATGCCTTCACATCCCTCTTTGCCATCGTTAACCCGGTAAGCGGCGTAATGGCCTTTATCTCAATGACCTCGAGCATGAGCAAGGAGGACAAGATATACATAGCCAGGCGTTCAGTGGTCATAGCAGGGGTTATGGCGATCGTATTTTCGATATCAGGTGAGCTTATCCTTAAATTTTTTAATATCACGGCGGATTCGCTGAGGGTGGCAGGGGGTGTGCTGCTGTTCCTTGTAGCAATAGACATGCTGTTCGCAAGGACCTCCCGGGAGAGCATAACAAATGAAGAGTTGAAAGATGCGAAGCTCAGGGAGAACATATCTGTGTTCCCGATAGCCATGCCGCTGCTGACAGGACCCGGGGCTATTACCACGATAATAGTTCTTATCAGGACGGCGCAGGAAATCGAGTCGAAACTGATGGTGATCGCTGCCATCGTGCTCACTTTCGCCATCACCTACCTTATCTTCAGGTACGCCGATTCTTTCAATAAGGTTGTGGGAATGACCGGTACGCTTGTGATGACGAGGATAATGGGGCTTCTCCTGGCTGCAATAGCTGTGGATTTTATTTCTACCGGGATAAAGGGGATATTCAATCTGGTGTAATTATGAACATCCTCGTAGTTACAGGCAGGCTGGCAGAGAATGCCGTAAGAAGATCAGTTAAAGACGGCGCAGACGTACTTGTTCTCGGCGTTGAGGTTGCTGTGTTTGTCACGCCCGCCCTCCTGAGTCGCTCCCTTCCCCAAAAAAAGTATGACCTGATACTTGTCCCCGGTCTTGCTTCAGGCGATTTTTCAGGGCTTGAGAAGGAAATAAACACTCCTTTAAAGCTTGGTCCGAAACACGCAGTCGACCTTGGTTTTGTGCTGTCATATGCCGGTGATACGGCATTTTCCACAAAAATTCCTGCGTGTGAACTCCTGAAGGAAAAAAGAAAGGGCAGCGCCCTTGAAAAAATAGCAGAGCTTGAAGAAAGCTCCACTGCGCCTGTGTCTATCAGGGACATGAAGCTTGGCGGGAATTCCAGGATGAAAGTGATGGCTGAAGTGGTTGATGCGGGTCATTTATCAAGGAAAGAACTCACGAACAGGATACTGTATTTCTTAGAGCAAGGCGCTGATATCATCGACCTGGGGCTCTCGCTTGATACCACGGAGGAGGAAGCAAGGACTGCTGTGAACACAGCAAGATCAGCCACAGCAGTTCCTCTGAGCGTGGATACACTCGACCCCTGCCTGCTCAATACAGCCCTGGGATCAGGTATAGATATGGTGCTGAGCCTGAACTCCTGGAATACGGATGAAGTGAAAGAGAACATCATCAGGAATTCCACAACAGCTGTCATAATCCCGGATCGTTCCACTGATATTGAGAGCCTGTTCCACAACATCGATCATGCAAGAGAGATAGGTATCATAAATATCATCGCTGATCCTGTGCTTGAGCCTTCTGGTCATGGATTTTTAGAATCGCTCAACAGGTTCAGGGAGTTTCGCAAACGCGACAGGATTACGCCGTTATTTTTTGGCGTGGGGAACGTTACCGAACTCATGGACGCGGACTCCCAGGGTGTCCATGCCATGCTCTGCGCAATAGCCATTGAACTTGAAGCTAACATCCTGTTCACGCCAGAATACAGCTTCAAGGCACGGGGCAGCGTATCAGAATTGAGGGCAGCGTCTATTATGATGATGCTTGCAAGAGACCGCGGAAGCGCTCCCAAGGACATGGGGATCGACCTGCTTGTTCTGAAAGAGAAAAGGGGGCGGGAATTCGGGAAGATGCCTGAAAATGCGATCGAGGCGAAAGGAAGTGAAAAATGGCAACTTGACCCTGCAGGATGCTTTAAGATAGAGATCACAGACGGTGAGCTGCAGAACGGGAAGTTCTGCCCCGGAAAAATAATTGCACGGCATAATGAAAAATCAATAATCGGGGCAACAGCAAAGGAAGTTCTCGATACTATTATAGAACTTGGACTTGTCTCGCGCCATGACCATGCAGCTTATCTGGGAAGAGAACTTATGAAAGCCGAACTTGCGCTGAAATTCAGGAGGAGCTATTCCCAGGATGACGAATTTTGAGCTGATACAAAAATTTTCAGATGATGAAGGGACGAAAGAAATCCTCTCACGCGCCATGAACAATGAAATGCTGGGGCTTAATGATGGGGTTGAACTTCTTAAGTCCAATGCTCTTAACCTCCTTGGCGCAGCCGCGGATGTGCTGCGTAAGCAGAGCACTGGCGACCCTGTCACTTTTGTAGTGGACAGGAATGTCAATTATACCAATATCTGCTCTTCAAAATGCAAATTCTGCGCATTCTACAGGGAGCCTGAGGCAGAGGATGCGTATGTCCTGACACTTGAGGAAATAATATCAAAAATCGATGAAGCTGTGAGATTGGGTGCAACACAGATACTGCTCCAGGGCGGATTGAACCCGGAAATATCCGTAGAATATTATGAAGATATGCTGAGAACGGTCAAAAAGCGGTTCAATGTCCAGATGCATGCCTTCTCCCCGCCTGAAATAGTACACATCTCGAAATTGTACGGCGCCGGGATAAAGGAGACAATATCGAGGCTCCATGACGCCGGGCTTGATTCCATACCTGGCGGTGGGGCTGAGATACTTGACGACAGGGTGCGCGGCTTTGTTTCTCCAAATAAAATTGGTTGGAAACAGTGGCGTGATGTCATGCTGGCAGCTCATTCCCTGGGAATCCCTGCCACAGCAACAATGGTCTTCGGGCACGCAGAGACCCTTGATGAGAGGATAAAGCACATTATACGCATCCGGGAGATGCAGGAAAAATATCACGGGTTCACGGCTTTTATACCATGGAGCTTCCAATCAGAAAATACGCAATTGAGCGGCGCATCTACCGGTGTGGATTACCTTAAAATGGTGGCAGTATCACGCATCCTTCTTAACGGGTATATCAGGAACATCCAGGCGTCCTGGGTCACGCAGGGCATTGGGGTCGCCCAGATAGCGCTTAATTTCGGGGCGAACGATCTGGGCGGGACAATGATCGAGGAGAACGTTGTCAGGGCGGCAGGCGTGGCTTTCCACAGCAAGAACATTGAGGATTTTGTGCATATAACCAGGAAGCTGGGGCGGCAGGTCGCGAAGCGGGATACGCTGTATAATATTATAGAGAGTTATCCATCTGTCATCGGTTAATGAGTTTGATTGGCTCGATATGTATCGTTATCAAAAAAAGGGTGAATCTGGACAGGATGAACAGGATTGACAGGATTTGCGCATAAATTTGATCAGAAAAACCAATGTAGACAAGTTCATCGAAGTCCTTCATACACAAACAACATGGCTCACCAGCCCTGCAAGCACAAAATACCATTTGAATAATGAAGGTGGACTATTAGAGCACAGTATAGGAGTTGCAGAAACCCTCATGCAACTGCGCGCCGCCCTCGCGCCAGAGATAAGTGAGGAGAGCTGCGTGATCGTTGGTCTTTTCCACGATATCGGGAAGGTGGGGATGCCGGGAAAACCGTATTATCTGCCAGAAGTCAAAGACGGCATGCCAACT
>BLYN01000038.1_pt1 | contig 11024 bp, 13 predicted proteins | sample 7848601 | NCBI WGS metagenome assembly BLYN01 (sample SAMD00058756, study PRJDB5105) | groundwater metagenome | biome: groundwater biome; feature: underground water body; material: groundwater | place: Japan:Gifu, Mizunami | collected 2014-06-26 | depth 300 m m
AGCTGATAGAAGGTGAAGGGTATTCCTGCGCCTTATAATAAAGAGCAGTGCTATTTAGTATGATTCTATCGACTGAACTGCTGGAGGTGTTGATCAGCAGCAGCTCAATCCTCTGATTCTCTGCATAAATATACCCGTTATAGAGTCTGTACTCAAGAGTTTCCTGAGGATTTGTTTTTATTGCAGCGTCTATTAAAGAGAGCACATCTTTTGCTCTCTGCACCTCTATAGCTGCTGCTGCATTCCCAAGTATTGGAACTGCGAATGAAACAGCAGATGAGAGCACTCCCACAAAGATAAGCATCAGTAAGACTGCTGAGACGATATTGCTTGTGGCTTTTTCATCGATTAATACTGAAGTGTATGGTTCTATATGCATCAACCCCCTGGTCATTGGTGATGTAGAGCTTCAGGTTAGTATTAACTGGAAGTGCTGTGCTGTTTATTAGTATATACATATACCCGGTGCCGTGTTCTGCTTTTGAGATATTGCCTATAGTATAGGTGGGATTGTGAAGCGGCGTCAGGTCTGTGAGGTTTGTGGTGTTTATGGCAACGCTGGACTTTGATTTCTTTGACTCATTTAATGCAAAATATGGATATCCCTCATCGGTGATCAATTTCATTGAGGTATTAGTTTTGTTTTCTGATGTGAAGTAAATTGATTCGCCGTTAAAATGATAGGTATTCCTATCTCTGTTCAGAAGTCTTCTCGTGCTTTGATAAAATTGAAGCCCGGCCCAGTCAAGACTCCCGTTCCCAAAGGATACAGCCTTTACCTTTACATTTGTTAAATTAAATAAAGCTTTATTTATCACAAGCACCTGTATTTCCTGGATAAAGCGCTCATCAAAGCTTTCGTTTACTGTTATCTTGCCGTCAGGTTTTGAATCGATATTGTAATACACATATTCTGGATAGCTTACAACCTCGATCTCTGACAAAAATGTAGTGAGCCTTGCTTCCGCTATCCCTGAGCCTGTGGTCTGCACCTCTTCCTGCAGATTGGCAATCCATACATAGTAGGCTGAAGATACAGAGACCGATACAAGTACAAGCATCAGTATTGCCATTACCTCGGAGATCGCAGAGTTGTTGCTGATTATTTTCATAATAATTTATGATTTAATAGAAACTATATTCCAATTATTCGCCAAAGTCTTCTCTGATTATGTTTCTCGCTGCATTTATCTGCAGTTGCTTGTATTTTCCAAAGACCAGAAAAAATAGAAGGCGGGAGCATTAGAGCTTCCGAATGGTATTTTATGTGGTGTCTAAGTCTATAATGCGAAGAATTGCATTTTCTGTCTGAGTCATTCCCTGGTCGGTAATTACCTGTATTGGCAGGCTTATCCTGCAATCCTTGAAACTCCCAGAGTCACAGTACTTAGGCAGGAGGTAATTGGTAAAGAAATAGGTATATACCGTTTTCTTCTCTCCCGGATTCAAAGTGCCCACGATATACGTTTGATCGTGCAACTTTTGTTTACTCCACTCATAGTTATCATCATGGAGTCCATCAGAACTTGCATCAGCAAAGAACGTTCCGCCTGTATTCCATCCCATGGCAGTCGTGCCACTTACTGCATAAGCATTCGAACTCTTGCTATCCGCATTAAATAACGTAATAACTGTCTGATTATTATTTTTAAAGGATTCACTGTACTGCTCAGTATAGTTTACAGAATGATCTGTGTAGTTAATGGCTGGTTTAGTTCCATTAAAGTAGTACTCATAGGCACCAGCTTTATCTTCATCCACTGGGCCACTCGTACTATAGTTAACCTTCGCTGGTCCCCCATCCACTTTGAGAAGCTTCCAGCCGTTATTTCGGTCTAATCTGAGCACAAAGTTCAGAGCGCCTGGAAGCTCAACATATTTCACTTTCACATTTGTTAATGGATTTGATCCGCGGTTTTCAATGTACACTGGAATCTCCTGGATAAACCTTTCATCAAACCATGTATTAACGTACGTAGATTTGTATTTAGTGTAGTTACCAGTACTATTTGGCCTGAAAATCTTTCTATCGTTATCCGCGTCGATCGTTTCCGATTTGTGGGTGAATTCACTGACTGGAAGCGTCACCTTCAGCACATCGCTTCCCAGTGATTTCTCAACCATTATATTCATCGAAGTGTTAGTGCTGTTCCCCACCTGTGCCTGCGCACCAGATTGAAATGCGCCGAACCAGTAGAACAGCATAATACCTGATGCCACAGCCACAGCAAGTACCAGAATCGTGGCAACTACTGGGCTTATGGCTTCTGTGTTCTCAAAGAACTTTTTTAATTTGATTTTTTTTCTCTGCATATTTTACCTCCTTTAGTAACAATTGATATTACTAAATTGATTTTTCTTCATACTGATTGTATATATACTTTTCTATTCGTATCTCTTTTTATACGCCTTCTTTTTGCAAAATAAGAACTATAAAGCCGTTATTACTATAAGCATTATCATCATAGTTTAAATGAAAGAGTTATAATTGTAAAAAACAACCGCTGAAATTGCATGAGGTATATCAGAGGCATCATTCAGAGAGAGCCTTTTTCAGGGGCATGTTTGCCTTCTTCCTTTTGACCGCCTCGACCATGAGTAAAGAAGGCTCACAAGTAGAAATAGAGCCGTTCACCTCCAATTCAATGCAGATTAAGATTAAATATCATGCGAAATAAGTGGAGAACTCAAAACCGTCAATACCCGTAAAGATTCTGTTGAAGCCCAGATAAGCAGCCTCAGAAACGAGACAAAGGCAGAGATCGAAGGACTCAGAAAAGAGATGCTCTCTAAGTTTGAGACCACTTATAACAAGATAGACAGCCTCAGAAACGAAACGAAGATGGAGATAGCCAGAGTGAGAACAGAAATGACCGTCAGGCTTGATTCACTTGAAAAGCGTATTCCTGTTATCGAGGAGATAACAGCGCTCAAGCTTAAGATCGCTGAGATCGAGAAAAAGCTTGCTATGGCATGATTCTGATGGTAAGATCAGCACTTCCTACATAGATCCAAAGAGTATAGCTTCTGTGTCTTTCCAGAACTGTTTTATTTTTTCAACGCATAGGAAAGTATAAACGTATATCATTTAACAATTGTAAGTTTAAAATAATTTTAAAACTAACTCCTAACAGACTTCAGTAGGAAGGTACAAATAGGCTTAAAAATAAGCACAGGTAATATATAAAATACCGCACAATTATTAACGCAAAACTGCGAGGTCGTAAACATGACAGAAATAGCAGCAGCAGAAAGTACATTATTGGAAGGTTTACATAAACTTGGATTAATAAAAAAAGAGGAAGATATCATTAAAGATGCTCTTGGCGAAATGCTCATCAAATACGGCAGATTTCCAAAAGAAACCGCTCGTGGTATTTTGAACTCAAAAATATCCGGAAAGCTCAGCGATACTGTTGCAGAATTGAGAAGTGAATGAACATATACATAGACACCAGCGCTTACGTGAAAGAATATCATGACGAACCGGGCAGCGAGTTAGTTCATTCAGTTTTTGAGAGTGCAAAAAATGGAGATGCTCTGCTCATAACCTCTTTATGGACAATAAGCGAGGCCGTAAACACAATAGACAGGCATTTCATGCGCCACGAATTAAACAAAGAAGAATTTAACAAAGTCCTGGGTGCTATTTTTACGGACATGTTTGAGATGCTTGATAACAAAAATTTGAAAATTGTTGACATTGATACAAACCTTGTCAAAATATCATGGGAATACATATCATCCGAGCATCTATCAGCAGCGGATTCGCTCCATCTTGTAACTGCTATGAAATCAAACGCAGATGTATTTTACTTTTTTAATCAGTGTAGAAAAAATCGATGTAGAATACAAAAAACCAGGTAACGAGTTCAGAACATTTGAAATCATCAGAGAAGAAGACCTGACCGCAGCAACCTGCGAAAGAATGGACACGGCTGTGAGATACATGAGGGAAATGAATACCAATCTCAGCCAGAAAATCGATGGGCTTGGGGACAGACTTGGAAATAAAATCGATCAGAGCAGGACAGAGATCACAGGCGAGATTCGTAGTATGCGGGATGATTTTAGAACTCATTTTGATGAACGGATTTCAAAGGTGGAATTCGAGTTAGCTGAAATAAAAGCAAGGGTTGCTGCGCTTCAGTAACCACCGAATTTAAAGAGGAAGGATCGTGGAAGAAGGGATGTTTTGAAAGAAAGGATCTGCTAAGCGTGTTTCCCTGAACAAGTGTGTACATTGAAACCCCGCCAGCGGCGGCGCTTCCGCAGGGGTCTGGGGTCGCAACCCCAGCGCTATAAGGCTAATGTTGACCGAAAGTGTTAATAGTACGCTTATCCGCGGTTTGTTATTTTTCCAGAATCACTTATGATTACATAAGAATCTGGCCATAATAGTTTTTCGGAAATTAACTTTGCAGTAAAAAATAATACCAACACGTAATGTAACGGTCTCCTTTCAGGAGATGTTTCCAACAACCCCATCATACTCCCTCTTCAACACCAGCGCATCCTCCTCCAGGTTCGGGCTCTCGCATATCACCATCCCCCCGATATCAAAATCCGCAAAAGCCTGCGCCAGTTCCTTATATTTAAAATCAGATTCAGCGAACACCAGATGGTTTTTCTCCCCTTTATCTGAGTACTCTATCCCCGAGACGTGAAGATGCATATCATCAAGCCCCTTTTGCCCCAATTTTTCTTCCACGCGCGCCAGGATAGAGGCAAACTCATCACGGGAATTATTCTTTCCTGACACCGCATGCAGGTGCGAGAAATCAATGCAGGGCAGGACTCCATCCACTTCAGTAATGGCAAGCGCCTCCTCCAGGCTCCCGAACTGTGAACCGCGACCCATCGTCTCTATGCGCAGCGTGATATCCACGCTTTCGCTTTCTAATTTCTCCCTGATATCGATAATAGCCTTCTTTATTCTTTCATAAACAGCCCCTCGCGGATGCTTCTGAATAAAACCCGCATGTATAACCACGCTCTTTGCCCCGCAGATAGCTCCGATCCTTGCTGAGTTCATGATCCTTTCCTTGCTCGCTGCAAGCGTTTCGCCTTCTGCATTAAGGTTGATGTAATACGGCGCATGCACGCTCAATCGAATATCAAGCTGTTTTGCAGCATCATAGACAGCGCGCGCTGTTTTTTCTCCCATCTTAACGCCCCGCACGAACTCAAGTTCCATGCATCCGAGACCGAGTTCATGGACGCGCCTGATGCCTGATATACTGTCTGTCCCTCTTGAACTCAGCGGAGTGCCTGCTGTCCCAAAGAGCAGGCGCATTCATCCCTCAAGTGTGGGTGGGGAATATCCGTATTTAAGGATATCAGGAAGATTGCCTTTACTTTCGTTCGTAGTGTTCACCTATTAAAAAATGATACCGATTAGTAATAAAGATAGCAGTTTCATGATGCAATATTTTTTACGGTGAAAGAACTATTTAAAATGGAAAAGGTACTATCATGGCAGACCACCCAAAAGTCAAGGATTACATGACAACTGAAGTTAACACGGTCTCTCCTGAGGATACGGTCAGGGATGTCATAAAACTCATAAGAAAGACAGGTCACGACGGCTTTCCCGTGGTGCGGGAGAACAGGGTTATAGGATATATATCTGCGGCTGACATGCTTGAAAAGGGCTTTGACGAGAAGGTCTCAGGCATAATGAGCCGGGATATGCTTGTCGCGGATACGGATATGGACATGAACGATGTTGCTCGCGTTATATTCAGGTCTGGCAAGTCAAAACTGCCTGTCGTGGACTCCAGCGAACACCTGCGCGGCATCATAACCAACACCGATGTCATTCGCTCGCATATTGAGAGGACGAGCCCGCAGAAGGTCTGGACGCTAAAGAAGACTCTTGAGGCTATCCACAATGTCCATGTTGATGTCATCAGGGAGGCTGTCAATATCGATGAACTCGTACCCACTCAATCCAAGGTCTATGCGGATGAGCTTGACGGGAGGATTTACGAGCTTCGAAAAGGACTGGCTGAACCCATCGTCGTAATAAAAAAACCGCATAAACTGATCCTTGTGGACGGACACCACAGGGTAGTAGCTGCAAAGAAGCTCGGAATAAAGAACATGGACGCATATGTCATTCCCCTTGGGGACGAAGTCCACCTGGGACTTGAAAAAACAGCAGCTTCATCTGGTCTCCATACGCTTTCAGACATCAAGATACTTGATTACGCCAAACATCCACTCATCGAGGTAACAAAGAGACTGAAAAAGAACGATGAGAACGGGCTGGCTGATATAAACCAGCATGAATCCCGTAATCAATAAACAACAATTTTGTCAAGGATATCTGTTTTTGAAATGAGCCCTGCAAATTCCCCATCTATCCTGACAAGGAGCCTTCCCACCTTCTCCTTATTGAATACCTTTACCACGTCATAAAGAGGCATGTCGCCATCGACAGAAATGATATTCTTTGTCATTATATCTTTTATCTTGAGGCTTGTTTTGCCCTCTGCAAGCGTCTTTCCGATATCGGTGAGCGTAACGATACCCACAATAGCGTTCTTGTCCTTCACAGGCGCGCCGTGGATCTGGTTCCCCACCAGTATCCTCGAAGCTTCCTGTATCGTTGCTGTAGCAGGGATAGTAATGGGATTTTTCCTGATATACTCCTTGATGGGTTTTTTGGGCAGGGATACCATTTCCTGTATAATGAACAATATCGAATTCTGGGTATCATCCCTCCCGATGACCTCTCCCCGAACAACCATTCTATTTACAGGGGTTGGCCCGATCGCAATACGGTCACCCATATCGAACTTCTTAATATCGCCAATAACATGCACGGTGGCGTTGCAAAGGTCTGGATGCCTGACAGTGGTGAAACTGATCTCCGCGGCAGTTGCATTTGGAATAATCTCATCGTTGCGTTTTATTGGCACTACCGTTTCCTTTTCCATCTCTAAAAGACAGAGAGCGCGGTAGGTCTCACCCGTGGCTTTGTACCCGCCTTTTGGTCCTGGCACGCCCTCGACCAGCCCCAGTGCCTTGAGCGACTGCATCTGGTTCCGAACGGTCCCCGGATTCCGGTTAATGATTTCCGCAATATCTTCCCCTTTGATGGCATGTTTTTTCTCCCTGTATAAACTAATGAGCGAAGTCAATATTTCTTTCTGAATGGGTGTGAGTTCCATAATTATCCTCATTTGAGTGCCAATTATTAATGGTTGATAGTTATATATGTATTTTATCGAAGCTACTTAATGATTTTAATTAGCATCAACCTTTCCCTGCCTTTTTTCCCATTTCTCAAGTGACAGAACCCGGGACAGTGTTTTTCCCTTCATGATCTCATCGCGTATCCTGCTTTCGTTTTTCTCCACTTCGACTGCCCGCCGTGCTATCTCGTAACCCCTTTCCTTCGGGACTGCCACGACACCGTTATCATCTCCCACGATATAATCGCCGGGTTTAACCGTCTCTCCGCCGCACTTTATCTCTGCGTTTATCTCCCCGAATCCCTTGGGTTCGCCTGCATTAGGAACTATTGATACCGCAAACACGGGGAAATTGAGTCGCCTGATATCGTCCACGTCCCTTACCGCCCCATCGATAACAACACCAGCTATCTTCCTGTTGATGCAGGAAAGTGTCGCAAGTTCGCCCCACGGCGCCACGTGCGGGCTGCCGTTATATATGACGATTACATCCCCTTCTTTTGCTATATCAATGGCTTCTACGGTCTTTGCCCAGTCGCCTTCAAAGGTCGCCACAGTGACCGCCCTGCCCACGGCTTTTGTTCCAGGGCAGATGGATTTGATGTTCTTCATTGCGCCTTTCCTGTGCATCGCATCAGAGATGTTTGGCGTGGATACGCGCATTAGCAGTTCGATTGTCTTTTCGTCTATTGATATTTCCTTTTCCTCAGCAATGTCGGGAGCATCAATGCTACGCCTGATAGCCTTTGCCGAGGCTGTTACGTTTGATGAGCGGACTATGTTCCCTCCAACGATAACGATGCGAGCACCGGACACCACCGCTTTCGCAGCGCTCTTTGCGTCAAGCCCGCCGGCTATCGCCACAGGCACGCTCACTTTGAGTTTCTTGAGATGTTTTACAGGGTCATAGCCTGTCATCTGCTGGTCGATGCCAGCATGGATATTGATATAATCGATCCCCATGTCAACAAGCTGAACTCCCCTCTTTGCAGGGGCATCTGCTGATATGAGGTCAGCCATCAGCTTCACACCGTATTTCCGGGCGGCGCGAACTGCGTCCTGGATAGTGGAATCATCAGCGCTGCCGAGAAGGATAACGATATCTGCGCCTGCTTTTGCGGCCATTTCTATCTCCATGGCGCCGGTATCTATGGTCTTCATGTCTGCCAGGATGACGTGGTCAGGGAATGCCGCCTTGAGCTGCCGGACTGCGTTCATGCCTTCGCTCTTAATAAGCGGAGTTCCTGCTTCTATCCAGTCCACTCCCCCTGCTACTGCTTCTTTTGCGATCTGGATGGCGCGGTCTATCTCAAGGACATCAAGAGCGACCTGAAGTACTGGTTTGATAGTATCACCTTTGAATAAATTAGTTTGAGTTAATAAAGCTTTAATGGTTCCCTACCTGATACCGCTCCTCTGGTCATCGGTCAAGAGAATTATAGTCTTTCGGTCAACTTTAGCCTATGAGCGCTGGGGTTGCGACCCCAGACCCCTGCGGAAGCGCCGCCTCTGGCGGGGTTTAAAATGAAATCACCGGTTGCATATAATCACAACACTCCATACTTGCACGAAATAATAAAATAGTATCCACTATCTGTTTGTCTGGTCAGTTACCCTTTCAAAGGACTAAGTTTAATTCAGTTTTGTCTGATACTCCTTGTTGTTCTTCAAGACCCAGTAAACAATCCTCAACAATTTAGCAGCTACCGCATTCAAAGCAGAGAAATGATGCTTTCCCTCGCTTCTCTTCTTATCATAAAACCGTTTCAAGTTATCATCATTCATTCTTGCCACATTTGCAGCAAGGAATAAAGCCTATCCAAACAATGTTGTCAATCCCCTGAGTTTAGACTCCTCGTTCGGACAATTTGACTCCGCCAGAAAAGACCGTCGAATACAGATTTCGCCATACCTTGAACAATGGCTTTTACATCGAGCCAGACAGAACGGATTCTGGACAGGATTAACAGGATAAAATCTTACATCTAATCCTGTTCATCCTGTTATCCTGTCTGAAAAAAGCCAAAATATGTCATGAACTATCCTACTTTCTCTCCCTCACACTCGCCGTCCACATATCCGCCCAGTGCAACAACAGCAGCGGCTCTTCCTTATGCGCCACCGAGCGCCCTTCAGGCACATACATCCCATCATGGTAAGCTATCGCCTGCGCCTCCGCATCTGAGAGCGGGATATACTGCGAAACTATATACAGGCTGCGCAGCGACAAACTCATAGCAACGATCTCAGGGTTTATGGTGTAAGCGCCAGTTGGCATGCCGTCTTTGACTTCTGGCAGATAATACGGTTTTCCCGGCATCCCCACCTTCCCGATATCGTGGAAAAGACCAACGATCACGCAGTTAGAAGCGGGTTGCGCGGTTTTCAGACTTATTTTCCAAGCTTAGTTTCAACCCATTCAAAAAGTCGCCGGGCATCCTTTAGAATTTCCTGAGCTTCACTTTGTTTGATCAGCCTGTCTTCATATTCAGCGGCATTTTTCAATGATATTATCCTTCTCACCTGCTTCAACTTTATTTCAATTTCAGATCTTTCCATAGGGAGACTGCCCAGAAGTTCTACTGCCTGCATATGATCCGCTCCACCATGACGTAACTGCAGAAATCTGGCACAAATCGCATCGCATGCGCTAATGACAGCATGAATGGAGAGGACCGCTGAAGAGTTCCAATTCTCTTTATCTGCCTCAATTATGGCGCCTCTCAGGAACTCTCCGGCTTTTGTGAAATATATTTTATCTGAACCTATCCTTGCAGGTTTGGTAGCTATACCTCTTACCATTCAAAACCCTCTCGTCTGAAGATGGTCTCACCGCTTTTTATTTCCCCGTAAATTGATCTGGTTTTCAAGTCTTGAAGGTCCCGTTTATGTCTTATCATCAGTGATACAGGATTGCCGAATTTATTTTGAGAAATATTTGTCAGGTCTTTCAATTTATCATCTAATTTCGAAGTTTCGCCTTTACAGAGTATAAATATATCTATATCGCTATCTGATCTTTCCATGCCCTTTATTATACTGCCAAATAGAACCACAAGCTCTACTTCAGCCAGGCTTTTTACTGCTTCTGAGATCATCTTTTTAAGTTCCGCGAGAACATTTCTCTCAGCCCTAAAATTGCTGTTGAGGAGTGGATAAAGAACATGTTCTTTGTTCAGTGAAAATAGATTTGCTTTACCGATCCGTTTTCTGTCAAGCAATCCATTGTCGATGAGAGATCTTACATTCCTGTGGACGCTTGCCTGCGGTATTTCCGCTATCCTCTCAAGTTCGCTTTCTGTGAATCCCTTTTCAGGATACATGAAAAATGCCCTTAGCAGTCTCACCTTTGTCTTATTGCCAAACATTTCATCCAGGATATTGTGGAATTTCATGATCATCTATTCATTTTTGAATCAATTTATTCATTTTTGAATTTATAAATGTTTCGGATCTTCTAAGGAATGCATATCAACGAATTACCTGTGCTGATAATGTGCACTTTTCTTTTCCAACACCATCGCCGTCCACATATCCCCCCAGTGCAGCAAAAGCAGCAGCGGCTCTTCCTTATGCGCCACCGAACGCCCTTCTGGCACATACATCCCATCATGGTAAGCGATCGCCTGCGCCTCCGCATCTGAAAGCGGGACATACTGCGAAACTAGATACAGGCTGCGCAGCGACAAACCCATTGCAACGATCTCAGGGTTTATGGTGTATGCGCCAGTTGGCATGCCGTCTTTGACTTCTGGCAGATAATACGGTTTTCCCGGCATCCCCACCTTCCCGATATCGTGGAAAAGACCAACGATCACGCAG
>BLYN01000030.1_pt1 | contig 11015 bp, 15 predicted proteins | sample 7848601 | NCBI WGS metagenome assembly BLYN01 (sample SAMD00058756, study PRJDB5105) | groundwater metagenome | biome: groundwater biome; feature: underground water body; material: groundwater | place: Japan:Gifu, Mizunami | collected 2014-06-26 | depth 300 m m
AAATCAACCATCCGGAACACATCATCTTGTAAATGAAGTAAAATATGGCTATAACTAAAAAATTACCCGACAATCAAATTACCGCTTATCAAACACCTGATGGGAATATCAATGTTGAAGTGCTCTATGCCAATGAAAACATCTGGTTGCCGCAAAAACGAATGTCAGAGTTATTCGGATGCAGCGCGGATAATATCTCTTTGCACCTTAAAAACATCTATGAAGAGAAGGAACTTGATGAATCTGCAACTGCCGAGGATTTCTCGGTAGTTCAAATATCGGTTATATAATATGGAAAACAAGAAACTACAAATACGAAACAGCACTGTGGAATTTCTGATTTTCACAAAACAGAAAAACAAAAATACTATAGAGGTTCTCATTGAAGATGAAACGGTATGGCTGACTCAAAAGCTGATAGGTGTTTTGTTTGAAAAAGGTCGGAGTACTATAACAGAACATTTACAAAACATCTTCGAAACAGGCGAATTAAAAGAGATTTCAGTATGTCGGGATTTCCGACATACTGCCGAAGATGGAAAAGAATATACAACGAAATTTTATTCATTGGAAGCCATCATCACCCACCTGCGCGATACACTGTTGCCCAAGCTGATGAGATGTGAGGTAAGAGTAGAAGTTGCGAGGAAGCCCTCATGAACGATGAATTAACCCCACAATCTTGGGAACATTCATGTAGAGGTGCTTTTCAATGATGAAACCTTCTGGCTCAGCCAGAAGCGGATGGCGGAATTATTTGGCGTAGAGGTGCATACTGTCAACTACCATCTTAAAGAAATTTTTAAAAGCAGGGAATTACAGGAGGAAGCAACTATTCGAAAAATTCGAATAGTTCAAAAAGAGGGTGGTCGTGATGTGGCCCGTGATATTGATTTCTATAATCTTGATGCAATTATTGCTGTGGGTTACCGTGTAAATAGTTATCAAGCAACACAATTTCGCATCTGGGCAACCAATACGCTGCGTGAATTTATAATAAAGGGATTTGTGCTGGACGATGAACGATTAAAACAGGGTAAACGCTTCGGCAAGGATTACTTTGATGAACTGCTCGAACGCATCCGTGAAATAAGGGCATCTGAAAGGCGGTTTTATCAAAAAATCACCGACATCTACGCGCTTGCCGCCGATTATGACAAAAACGCCCCAATAACAAAGGAGTTTTTCGCCACTGTACAAAACAAGATGCATTGGGCAATAACAGGCAAAACCGCTGCGGAAATAATCTATGACTCGGCGGATGCAAAAAGGATGTACATGGGTTTGACAAACTGGAAGCAGGCACCTGACGGGAAAGTAATGAAGTCAGATGTGTCTATTGCAAAAAATTACCTGAATGAAGCTCACATCAAGGAACTGAATCAAATTATCTCTGCCTATCTTGATCTGGCGGAAAACCGGGCACAACGGCAGATTTTGATGAAAATGCATGACTGGATTCAATTTCTCCATAGTTTTCTGGAATTATCCAGCTACCCGATACTACAGGATAAAGGCAAAGTTAGCGCATTGAAAGCGAAACTAAAAGCCGAGCAGGAATACGAAGAATATCGGGTAATACAGGATAAAAACTTCATTTCCGATTTTGACAACGAGATAAAGCGCATTACTGGAAAAAAAGATGTTGACTGATAAAATCATGGAAACAAACATAGAAACGTTCGTTATTGGGATTTATTATATACTGGTAACAATATAACCAACAAACAGGAGATTCAAAATGCTTTCAGTTAAAGGTACTTATAAGGATGGAATGGTGATTATTCGGGAGAAATTCTCATTTAAAAAAGCCAGGAAGCTGTTGGAAAGCTATGAAGGGTCGTTAAGCGCTGCGATCATTGAAGAGCGCAGGAGCGCTGTATGAAAACATTACTTGATAATAAACAAATCACCAACAAATTCAGGCAAAAACTCCTTGAACAGTTCAAAGATGACCTCATCTCTCTGGTTCTCTTTGGCTCTGTAGCCAGGGGCACAGCCAGAAAAGAAAGCGACATAGATATACTCATAATCTTGAAAGATGCGCCTGATTCATACTATGAACGACTCAAACCTGTAATTGATATTGAACTTGAACTGCGAAACGATATAGAAGGAATGCCGCCTGTTTTTAGCAGCATTATCTTATCGATGGATGAGGCTAAGGAAAATCGCAATATTTTTTTAGACATGATAGATGACTCTATAATATTATATGATAAGAACAGCTTTTTCAAAAACAGGTTATCAGAACTTAAAAACAGGCTCATTCAACTCGGTTCAAAAAAAGTCATACTTGATGATGATACATGGTACTGGAATCTGAAACCAGATATGGAAGCAGGAGAGGTCATTGAATTATGACCACTAACAGGGACCAGGGGGAGAAATTATTAAAAGAGGCTAAATGGATATTTGAAAGAGACCTGAAAATAGCCGCAGATGAAGAAAATTACAACCTTGCAGTTAGAAGGGCGCAGGAAGTTGTAGAACTGGCAATAAAAGGATGCCTGCGAATACTGGGTATAGATTTCCCTAAAGTCCATGATGCTGGATATGTTTTTGTGAAAGAAGTTGGGAAAAAACTTGATTTTCAGGAAAGTACTCTCAAAGAAATTGAAAGAATATCAAAGTGGTTAGCTGAGGCAAGAGCACCATCTTTCTATGGAGAAAGGGATTTCACAAAAGAAGACTCTGAGAGGGCTTATAATGATGCTGCATTTGTACTAAAAGAAATCATAATCCAAACAAAATCGGTAGAAAAATGAAATTGATAACTGAAGACAAAATCGAAATCTTCGCCATCGAACTACTCGAAAAACAGGGCTACCAGTACGTTTACGCCCCGGACATTGCCCCGGATAGCGAAACTCCGGAACGGGCAAGATTTGAAGATGTTTTTCTGCTGGAACGCCTGCGAAAAGCGGTTGGCAGGATTAATCCGAGTATTCCGGCGGATGTAAGAGAAGATGCCATCAAGCAGATACAGCGCCTTAATTCACCTGAACTTATCGCCAACAACGAGACGTTTCACAGGATGCTTACCGAGGGCATAAAAGTAAGCTATCAAAAGGATGGAGCAGACAGGGGCGATCTGGTCTGGCTGATAGATTTTAACAATCCTGAAAACAACGAATTTCTTGTCGCCAATCAATTTACTGTCATTGAAAATAATATTGAAAAAACAGACGTGAATACGCCTGCTGTTTTTGGCAATTATGTTGACGTTTACGACATATCCAAGGCCGTCGAGGACGGCGCCACGGTAAAAATCTATTACGAAAGCAGACTGGCAAAAATCGCTCTCAGCGAGGAAGGCAAAAAACTTGTTGCCGAATTAGACGAGGAATTGGAAAGTGAAGACCTCGCCGAGACACAAAAAGCAAAGGCGAAATGGACGCAGCTGGAAGCACTCATCGGCAGCGAGGACCGAATAAGGCAGGTTGCGCAGGACATCATAACCCATTTTGAGCAAAGACAAGTTGTGTTTGAGGGTAAGGGAATAATCGTGGCAATGTCAAGAAGGATTGCCGCCGACCTGTATGATGAAATTATCAAAAATAAACCACAATGGCACAACGACGACCTTAAAAAAGGGTGTTATCAAAGTTGTAATGACCTCTGCATCTTCTGACGGTCCAAAGATTTCAAAACATCATACCACCAAAGAACAAAGAAGAGCCCTGGCAGAAAGAATGAAAGACCTGGAAGACTATATGCGAATATGTCTGGATAAAAACATGAAAAAAGAAGTGGTAGAGATATTATTGAACCCACCGCATAAACAACATAGTGTCGGATTAAGAGTTGAAACAGAATACGACCTTGATGAGTTCGCAAAACGGTTAAAAGAAGAGTTCCCGGAAGATATCATAAAATATTACTGGCAAAAAGCATATAGCAACATCCAGAATGGTAATAGAGAAACATATAGTACCGCAGCAAGATATCTGGATATGGTTAAACACATTTATATCGATATATTAAATGAAAAATCGAAATGGGAACAACGTTTTTCAAATTTAAAAGTAGAGTTTAAGAAACGTCCCGCATTTCTGGAGGAGTTGGAGAACTATGAAAGAAAGGAGCATTGTGATTTAGATGATTGATGAAGAAAACATAAACCAGGCAATTTTTGACTACGCAGATAAAAAATATGGCAAACGATCAAAGGAACTATTCCAGAGATATCTGGATGAATTCCCCGAAAAAGATGCGGAACTACCTGATGAAAAATGGCGTAACAATTTTCTTGCGTACCTTTTTTTTGAAAAAGTGCTTCCGGAAACAGGCATGACCATTGCAGAAGAATTTGCGAAAAACACACCTGATCTGAGTCCTGAAATGAAAGAGAATGTTCTACGGATGAAAAACATTATCCGATCCAGATTTATTGTTATTTCCAAGAAGGATCTATATTTAAAGATCAAGGACATGAATGGAAACGAAGTGTATAATGTAAAATTGCATGCACCAAGCCCCGTATATCCAAACGCCGTACTGACTGGCAGAATCCATCCATTTGGCGATCATTACCGTTTCGCTGGCGTATTTTTTATGTCGACATCGCCACTTTTATTGGATCCAGATATTCTTATGAGTGCCTATGAGAATGACGGGCTAAAGAAGATCGAGAGTATCCTATTACGTAAGAGCTCTTCTCTACAGTCAATACTGAACAAATATCCGTATCACTGGATAGATTGGATTTGTAAGCATTATGGCTTGAAAGAGAGACTTAAGAAGGAAAAAATCCAAAGGATTGAGAATAAAATCGTAAATGACCTGCCCCAGATCGTCCTAAAATTGCCAGAAAAGTCTAAGGAAGCGCTGGCTTTTTGTATCAAGCAGGGCGGGGTTGTGAAATATGGTCAGCTCAAAGATTACGACGATGATATGGATTTCTTCTGGAAGGAGGAAAAACTCGTATCTACAATTGGCATGCTGAGGCAGAAAGGACTGATGGTTGTTGGAAAAATGGTCTTCGGTGATAGACAATTCAGGGTCGCGTTTATTCCTGTTGAAATCCGTGAGGGGTTAAAATCCGTGTTGAAGGGTTATTAAGGATGAAGGTATATGGATTATTAAACTTGCAAACATTAGAGCCATTCATGGATCCATCTGATAAATCTGAGATCATTATCGCTGCAGTAGTATTTGGTGTAATATCTATAAGCGCATTGATATTCATTATGCTCAGAATATTCAGGTAATAAAAACCAGACAGAAATGGCTCAAGAAAACCCTTCCACGGATATGCACGAATTGCTCTTACGACTTGGCTACCACGATCCGAGCATACAGAATATAATATGTGAACTTGATAATCTCTTAAAAGATATCGGGTTTGATGAGCTTGAAAAGAAGGCTCATGATGCAATAGATGTAAAAGATGCAGCAGGACTTATCACCATAATGAATGAACTGATGAAACGCCTGGAAAATAAAGGCATCTACCGACCGGATTACCCTTCAAAGCTCATAAAACTGCTCGTTAACGGTCTGGACCTTAAAAAAGAGGATATATTTACTGTCCTTGAAAATTCCAGCCTTTCAGGTGAAGAGATAAGAAAAGAACAGGAATTCCTGGCATCATGCGCCGCCATCACCCAGCTTGGATATGTTATTCTATGCCGGTTCATCTATGAAGTAAAGGCTGCAAGTTCAGGCCCGCACGTCTTTATCGTAATCGATGGATTCACACCTTTTTCCATGATATTCGTGGATTTCAGCATCGATTCCATAATAGAGATAGATGCCAGGCTGTATGAACAGAAAGAAAATGATCATTACCTGAAAAACCCTGCATCAGATAATGAAACATCCAGACACATCGCGCAGTATTACTCCATTTTCCATGTTACTTCAGGAATCGGTCTTTCCCATAATATCCATAACAACCTTGGGATAGCATATGACAGGGCGGAAATGTACAAGAACGCAATCGAAGAATTTAACGAAGCTCTCAGGCTTGACCCGGGATATATTGAGGTCTTAAATAATCTCGCCGTCACGTATCACAGGATGGGGCTGGTTGATGAGGCGAGTGAAAGGCTCAGGGAGGCGCTCAGGCTTAGACCCGGATACCTGGAGGCTCACTGCAACCTGGGGAACATCTATGCATCGGCAGGGAGGTACGAGGAGGCACTTCTGGAATTTGAAGCTGCGCTCTCGCTCAACCCCAATAATGCGCTCGTCCACAGTAGCCTGGGGAACGTCTATGCAGAACAGGATAAACTTCCTGAGGCTACCAGGGAGTTCCTGGAGGCAGTGAGGCTTGATCCAGATTATCTTCCTGCCCGCAGCAGCCTCGGGAGGCTGTATACCGAACAGGGCAGGCATGAGGAAGCGCTCAGGGAATTCCAGGAGGCTCTTAAGCGGGATCCTGAACTTCCCGAGGCGTATCATGGTATAGGGAGAGTTTATTATGACCTCGGGAGTTTCGAGAAATCGGCAAATGCATGGATACGGGCAGTGCATCTTGACCCTGAACTTCTTGAACACGTGCCTGATAAGCTGCTCCTCAAAGTGAAGCAGGGAGTTTCAAGATTCTTTCATGTCAACAGATAAAATCATCATTAAGGGCGCCCGCGTCCATAACCTCAAGAACATCGACCTTGAGCTTCCGCGGAATAAATTGATAGTGATCACAGGGCTTTCAGGTTCAGGGAAATCATCGCTTGCTTTTGACACCCTGTATGCAGAAGGACAGAGGCGGTATGTCGAGTCCCTGTCGGCATACGCCCGCCAGTTCCTGGGGCAGATGGATAAGCCAGATGTGGAATACATCGAAGGTTTATCCCCTGCCATCTCCATCGAACAGAAATCCACGAGCAAGAATCCCCGCTCGACAGTGGGTACCGTCACTGAGATATATGACTACCTGCGCCTGCTGTATGCCAGGATAGGAAAACAGCACTGCCCCAACTGCGGGAGTGAGATCACTCCTCAGACAGTGGAGCAGATAGTGAGAAGGCTCATGTCACTGCCTGAAGGCTCTAAGCTGCACGTTCTTGCTCCGATCGCGAGGCAGAGGAAAGGCGAGTACAAACAGATATTCGAAGAGCTTGCAGGCTCTGGCTTCGCCCGCGTCAGGGTTGACGGGATGATGCATGAGCTGTCTGAGGAGATAAACCTTAACAAGCAGCAGAAGCACGATATCGATGTTGTTATCGACCGTATTGCAGTAAAACCAGGGATAGAGGAGAGGCTTGCGGATTCGGTGGCTACGGCACTGAAGCAGGGGAACGGCATTGTCGTCGTTGATGTGATCGGAGGCAAAGAGCTTCTTTTCAGCGAGCATGCAGCATGCTCGAAATGCGGTATCAGCTTTGAGCCGCTTGAGCCCAACATGTTCTCCTTTAACAGCCCGCGGGGCGCATGTACTGCATGCCAGGGGCTCGGGAGCACGATGGAATTCGACCCCGACCTCATAATACCTGATAAGAGTAAATCCTTAAGCAAGGGCGCAATCGAACCATGGGGATACGAGCACGGGTATTATTTCCAGATGCTCCAGTCTGTGGCAAAGCACTATGGTTTCTCGCTTGACACACCCTTCTCTGAACTGAAACCCGAACACGTGAATGTGTTACTGCACGGAAGCAGCGAGGAGGTGCTTTTCAGGTACGTTCCGCGAGTAAGGGATGGGCTATGGGAACACAGGAGCATTTTTGAAGGGATAATCCCGCATTTAGCGCGCAAATACAGGGAATCGCAATCAGAGGAGGCGCGGGAAAGGATACAGCAGTACATGAGCATAAAACCATGCACGGTATGCGATGGCGAGCGGCTGAAACCTTCCAGTCTTGCGGTAACTGTCGCTGGAAAGTCCATTATCGCCATGACCCGCATGTCAGTCAAGAAGGCGATTGAGTTCCTTAACAGCATCGCGTTTTCTGAAAAGGAAGCGATAATCTCAAAACCCATTATGAAAGAACTGCGGGCTCGCCTTGGGTTCCTGCTGGACGTGGGGCTTGATTATCTCACGCTTGACAGGGCTGCTGGCACCCTTTCCGGCGGTGAGAGCCAGAGAATACGGCTTGCCACGCAGATTGGTTCAAGTCTTGTCGGTGTTCTGTATATCCTGGATGAGCCAAGTATAGGTCTCCACCAGCGGGATAACGGCAGGCTGATCCACATGCTCACCCAGCTTCGCGATCTGGGGAACACGGTGATAGTGGTGGAGCATGATGAAGAGATTATACGCAGCGCTGATTTTATCGTGGACATGGGGCCTGGTGCAGGAGTGCACGGGGGCGAGGTAGTTGTCACGGGAAGCCAGGAGGATGTCATTAACTGTGAAAATTCACTTACCGGGAAGTACCTGAGCCATGAAAAAGCGATCGCGGTCCCAGGCAAGCGAAGAAAACCGAAGGGCAAAATAACTATCGTGGGAGCAGGAGAGAACAATCTGAAACAGATAGATGTCAGTATCCCTCTTGGCGTGATGACGTGCGTTACCGGTGTCTCAGGATCGGGGAAGAGCACGCTTGTGAACGAGATCCTTTATAAGGCACTGGCACGGAGGTTCTACCATGCAAAGGATAAGCCGGGGGCGCACAGGGGAATAATAGGGCTTGAGAACATCGATAAAATAATAATAATCGACCAATCCCCCATCGGCAGGACGCCGCGTTCTAATCCAGCAACGTATACCGGGGTTTTTACGCCGGTAAGAGACCTGTTCGCAAAGCTTCAGTCCTCGAAGGCTCGAGGTTACATGCCCGGGCGGTTCAGCTTTAACGTGAAGGGAGGTAGATGCGAAGCCTGCAAAGGCGACGGGATAATCACTATCGAGATGCACTTTTTGCCCGACGTCTATGTGCCGTGCGAAGTGTGCCACGGGAAGAGATTCAACAGCGAAACCCTTGAGATAGCATACAAAGGAAAGAACATAGCTCAGGTGCTGGATATGACTGTGGAGGAGGGGCTTTCGTTCTTTGAGAATATTCCCAGAATAAAGCGGCAGCTTCAGACGCTTTCTGATGTGGGTCTCGGATATATCAGGCTAGGGCAGCCGGCGACCACGCTTTCAGGAGGCGAGGCGCAGCGTATCAAGCTCTCTACAGAACTCAGTAAAAGGAGCACTGGAAGGACGCTCTACATCCTTGACGAGCCTACAACGGGTCTGCATTTTGCCGACATACAGAAACTGCTCGACATGCTGTCGCTGCTCGTGGATGCGGGGAACAGCGTGGTGGTCATTGAGCACAATCTGGATGTCATCAAGGTATCTGACCACATCATAGACCTGGGTCCTGAAGGAGGGGATAACGGCGGGAGGATAGTGGCTGAGGGGACGCCTGAAAAAGTGGCAAGGACAGAGGGGTCTTATACAGGATATTACCTGAAAAAAGTGCTCGGGGTTTAATGCATTACGTAACGTGATGCTTAATTCAGTTAATATGTTCTCTGAGATGGAATTTCTCGCCAGGACGGCTATTTACGATGACAGACAAGTATTTAAACTGTGCACACTAAATGGAGCAAAAATAGCAGGAATAGATAGAGAACCGGGCTCCATAAAAACGGGGAAAAAGGCAAGACTGATGATTTTAAATAAAAAGGAGATAATTTATGTCAAGCAAATTGTATAAAAAAATACTGATTGCAACAGATGGGTCAGAGTATACGAAGAACTCAATAGATTATGGAGTAGAACTGGCAAAAAATACGCAGGCAGAACTGCAAGTGATATATGTGATCGATACCGCAGCTTTTGCGTCGATACCAATGGATGCGGCGTGGGAAAGCATGTATGCGCTTTTGAAACAGGAAGGAGATGAAGCTACCAGATATGCAGCAGAGAAAGCTGAAGCAGAAGGGCTGGCAGTGGAAAGGCTTACAGTCGAAGGGCATCCTGCAGAGGAAATAATAAAATACGCTGAAAAGAATTCCATAAATCTTATCGTAATGGGTACGCTTGGAAAAAGCGGTCTTGACAGATTCCTGCTTGGAAGCGTTGCCGAAAAAGTAGTACGCACCTCGAAAATACCTGTACTTGTAGTGCGTGGAAAAAAATAAAAAAGGAGACAAAAAATGGTTGATTCGCCAGAAAACATCAATGTTGAAGACGTGATGATAAGGGAGGTTGCATCCGCCGAACTGCCGGGTTCAAGGGACGAAGTCCTTGAAATATTAAAAACAAAGCATATCTCAGGAGTCCCCATAGTAAAAAACGGGGAGCTGCTCGGGATTGTTACCAGGACAGATTTGCTGAAGAATCCGGAAGAAGAGCAGATAGCGTTAATAATGACGCGGAATCCCGTAACCATCTCGCCTGGTAAATCGATAGCTGAAGCAGCCCGTTTGATCCTGGAAAATAATATCAGGCGTCTTCCCGTGGTTGAGAATAACAAGCTTTCGGGCATTTTAACCATAGCGGATATAATAGGCGCAATGGCAAAAATGAATATCACAACTCCGATAAGCGATTATCTCGTGAACCATGTGGTCTCTGTCTGGAGCGAAACCCCTATCACTGTAGTGGGAGCTATTATGGAGCTGGCTGATGTAAAGGCGGTTCCCATACTGGATTCGAACCTGGCGCTTGTAGGTGTGGCTTCAGATAAGGATCTGATAGGTGCAAGTATAATTGAGGACCGCACAGAGGTTTCCAATATGTCTTGCGGGTCAGATGACGATGCATGGACATGGGAATCCCTTCGCGATACAATGAGCCTTTATTACAGCGTTTCCAAGATCAAGCTGCCAAATTATCCCGTAAAAGATATCATAAAGTTCAAGGGCGAACCCGAGACCGTTATATCGAGTTCCCATGTCAGTGAAACCGCCAAGAAAATGAGGCGTAAGAGGTTAGACCAGATCCCTGTAATAACAAGTTCAAGGAACCTCCTTGGTCTCCTTCGCGACAAGGACCTGCTGAAAGCGATTATCTGATTTTCTTATTATTTTCTATAGTTTAGCACATTTATCAAGCATAAAAATTACTTCAAATATCTATTAAAACAATATAACAAATCATCCATTTTCATACAATATCTCCTCATATT
>BLYN01000016.1_pt1 | contig 10983 bp, 8 predicted proteins | sample 7848601 | NCBI WGS metagenome assembly BLYN01 (sample SAMD00058756, study PRJDB5105) | groundwater metagenome | biome: groundwater biome; feature: underground water body; material: groundwater | place: Japan:Gifu, Mizunami | collected 2014-06-26 | depth 300 m m
GAGCGACCTCTTTTGCCGGAACTGATGGCGCACATCATGCCTGATGCGCCTGCGCCGATGATGATAACATCTTTTTTGATCATGAGTTATTTAAAGAGACAGCCCTAAACTCGCTTTAAACATAAGAACTCAATGGCTAATATCTTTGCGGATGCACAGTCAATGACACCCGAATGAATTCGGAGGGCAGCCCGGGGCGGGGTGCATGAGGATATCTATCGCTTTTTTGGTCGCTTTGGCTTTTGACGAAAAGAGGGGCACGGAAGACAACATCAGTTTTTAAACCTTTTTTGATTTGTACCGCTAAATTTTTAATCATAGAAGATATCGAGTATCCTACGATGAAGTTGTAAGGAGCAATGTTTACTGATGGATAATGAAGCTGCAAACAGGATAAGACAAGAAATTGAAAAATTGGTAAAAAGTTATAGTGACCTCAGGAAATTCAAAAATGATAAAGAGATAGCGGCAATCAGTGAAGCCAATGTGCGCGCTGATTATATAGACCGCCTGTTTGGAATATTGGGCTGGAATACAAGTAATCCGGATGAATACGATAGGGAACATTTCATTCGTGGAGCAGGTTTTGCTGATGTTGCTCTGATACTTAATAAAAAACCTGTTATTTTTATTGAGGCAAAGCGATTTGGAGGAATCGCACATAGTAGGGATATTAAAGGGGACTGGACTCTCGAAGAACGGCAGTCAATCCTGTATGCTGTAAGCAAGAACTGTAAATGGGCAATTCTTACTAATTTTGAGAAATTCAGGGTATTCAATGCTCTGACTGGCTTAACGATTCTTAATTTTGAATCGGTGTTCGATTATAAAGACAGGTTTAACGACCTCCTTTATCTTACAAAAGACTATGTCGAATCTGGAAGGATTGAAAAACTCGGCGCGCGCGAGGAAAAACAAGATATTGATTTGGAATTTTTGGACTTGCTTAACAAATGGCGCATCGAGCTTGCTAACGATATCTACAGGAATAATTTCCTGAATGAAGGTAAACCCCCGGATTTAAGCAAGCTGTTCCCCAATTATGAAAAGTATGAAAAAGACCCGAAGATGGCGAAATTCTTTGAATCCCGGAGGGAGATTTTAAGAAAAAGGCTTGATTTCTCAGTACTCAAGGATGAAAAAGGGAATTTCGATATTGAACGGCTTAAAAGTGCGGTACAGCGGATATTAGACAGGTTGATTATTATCAGGTGGGCTGAAGACCGCCTGCTTCTCGATGACCCTAATATCCTTGAGGGAAAACTGAAATTATGGAAGATGGCGGCGCGCTATAATCCGCTTTATGAGGCGCTTTTTGCAGACGGCGCGCTGTTCGACAAGTTTAACGATATACATAACGGCGAGTTGTTCAAGCGCGGACTTTTCTATGACCGCGTCACGGTAAGCGACGGGGTGCTGGCGCGCATCATCGAAGAGATGACCTTGCATTCATTCAGGAAGTTCGATTTTGACATTCTCGGCAACACCTATGAAACCTATCTGGGTAACACGCTTTACCTGAAGGAAGACAATACTTTTGAACTGCGCCCAAGCCAGGAAACACGCAAGGAGAGCGGGATATACTATACACCTCCCTACGTGGTGGACTACATCGTGAAGAACACGCTTGGTGCCTTGCTGAAAGATAAAAAGCCCGAAGAAGTGGCACGCATAAAAGTGCTTGACCCAGCATGTGGCTCAGGTTCGTTTCTCATCAAAGCCTATGATTGTTTTGCGAATTATTACGAAGAGCGAAACCGCGAAATAGAAGCGCGTATAGCAGAGATGTTGAAGACCGGGAAGATTACAGAAAATTTTGAGGGAAAACATTCGGGATATGAAGCCAGTATTCTTTTGAACAATATCCACGGTGTTGACCTGGATAGCCAGGCTGCTGAGATCGCTGCTGTGAACTTGATGCTCAAGGCGCTGAAAGCTGAAGAGATGCTGCCTCCGATCCTGGGTGAGACCATCAAGGTGGGGAATTCGCTCATCAGCGGCAGCGAGGATGAGCTTAAGAAGTATTTCAGGGAGGAGTGGAGAGCGAAGAAGCCTTTTGAGTGGACATTACAATTCAATGATGTTTTTGATTGTTCCAATGGAAGTGATGGGGGATTTGATATTATTATAGGAAATCCACCCTATGGGATAGTTTTTAAAGAAGCTGATAAGCATTTTTTTGAGGATAAGTACCCGACTTTTAAAAGAAACAATGATATTTATGTAGCATTTATTGAAAAAGGTATATCTTTATTAAGAAAAGATGGATTATTTTCGTTTATTGTTCCTAATACTTATCTAACAGGGCCTTATTTTAATGATTTAAAAGAATATATTTTAAATTCGTGCAAAATTTTGAAAATTTTAGATTTTGGAATTAATATGGTCTTTAATGACCCTAATGTTTTTACTTCGATAATTATTTTACAAAAAGAACGAGATGAGAAATCACGAAAAGAAAACTTAGCTGAACACATTGATATTATAGGTGATGGGAGATTAATCGATAAAAATTTTATTATTGTAAAAAAGAAACAATGTGAATTGAAAGATCACTGGAAACCTTTAAGTCCGATTGTAGAAAAAGTTTCAAAAATAGAGCCAAAATTGGGGGATATTGCCTTCATAAAAGATGTTGGATTGAATTATTGGACAAAAGGACGAGGTAAGAAACGCGGAGATTCGATAGGCAGTCGTGTATTATATGAAGGCGCGCAAAAACACGAAAAAGATATACCATATTTGAAAGGAAGGAATATAAACAGATATTTCAGTCAATTTGGGAATAATTGGTTAAAATATGATTATGAAGCTTATTTAGACCCTGAAGTTGATATTTTCAGATTTAGCGCAGAATTTTTGGAAAGAAATGAAAAAATAATTTACAGACAAACATCTGACAAGATCATTGCAACTATAGATTATCAAAAGTATTATTTGGACAAAACAGTTCATCTAATAGTTCTAAATGAGGATTATGAAAAAAAATTCACTTTAAAATATATTCTTGCGATTTTAAATTCAAAACTTGCATCTTATTTCTATCAGGACATAGCAAAAGAAACCGGAAGAACGTTTGCGCAAGTGATGACTTTTAACATGAAAAAAATACCCATATTTCCTATAGATATTTCTATTCCCTCAGATAAAGCAATCAATGACGAATTCGCATCTCTCGTTGACCGCATGCTTTCCCTCAACAAACAGTTGAATGAAATAAACGCTGACTTCCGGCATTACCTCAACCTGCGCCCGCACAGCATGGTCTTGCTGCGGAATTTTATGGATGCGCTGCCTGTAGGCGATAAAGAAGTGCTGAAAGACGCTTTTGGAAGAAAACCTGTTAGCGCAATTAAAACCGAAAAATTTGAGGCATTTGAGATACTGGAGGAGGGCGAATGGTTGGTGTTTAAGGTCGCCTACTTATACAAGAGTAGCAAGGGCAAGATAGAGAGGGGTTCGATTACTCGTGCTTTGCGTCTCCACATACCTGATAACATCATGCGCAAATTCATCCTATACAATCTCAAAGACACAACGCCCGGAAAACTTGGGATGGGCAATATACTTGAACAATTGCAGAAACTTAAAATCCCGCGCCTTGTAACCAATGGCGAAGATAACAGGCGAGCTATCGAGGAGCTTATGGCACCATTCCTTATAGAGATCGCAAAGAAGGGAGCAATAGAGCAGGAAATAAGAGCTACAGATGATGCCATAAATAAAAAAGTGTATTCGGTATACGGATTGACTACTGATGAAATCAAAATAATTGAGGAAAATAGATAGATTGTATGATGAATGGCAGGATGTGATGTAATACCCAGGTCACAAACCCCGGACTTAAGTACGAGGCATGTAGCTGGCGTTTTTGGCATGATGTAAATCCTGTGTTTCAATATATTTACTCACAACATCCTACCCATTACCAGGGAAAGCGGGCTTCTAAATCCCGCTTATTCCATATGACTCAAGTATTACTTCCCCGTTCAGGTGACCTGTGCGATAGGTCTTGCCTGTTTCAAGGTCATTATTTCCGCAGGAGCGAAGACGTTGGCGTCTATCTTGAAGGAGTCATAACCTGCATCCTTGAATGTCTTATAGAAAGGTTTTCCATAGTCCTTTGAGGTTGAGGATGGGACATTCTTGAATTTCTCTTCGTCCATTCCCCTTACCGTGAGAAAGACTGAGCCGTAATATATCACGCTGTCATTGGTGCATCCCATGGCTTTCAGGTCGTCCTTGACGACTGGAGCTATTGGCGCGCATCCTGTTCCGCTCACAATTTTAGTAGTGTCGTATCCCAGTTCGTTAAGCTTGAATATCGCCGTCTCCACAACACGTCCTGAGACCTGAACTGAGCCCACCATGCTTGCTGTGGGAGCCACAAGCGCTATCACGTTCGAAGCGTCGACATGGGACGCCTCTGCGATATTTTCTATGACCTTCTCGTCAGGCAGCTGGTTCGATTCAAGTGCTATGACCGCAAAATCGTATTCATCTTCGTATTTGATTCGCTCATAGGTCTTTTTGGGTTTGAGAGCAAGCGCCCTTGCAGGACCTGAGCCCATTGCGAAATATTTGTCCACACTGATCCTCCATCCAGCTTTCTGTGCGCCAAGGCATGAAATCGCTGGATGGTCTGTTGTAATATCAACGAACGCAAGTGGGATATCATTTACTTTATGCACTGATATCGAGCTTGTGCCAAATCCTCCCATGCATATGTCTGTGAACATCAACCCCGCTTCGTATCCCCCATCCACGTTCACCCCGCAATCTATGACCTTGCTGCCGTTTTTCAGTTCTATTGTTTTTACTTTTAGTTCCTCGGACCAGTCCATCATTTCTTCTGCGATTTCCATTCCTTTTTCATTGACGCTTAACAAATGAATCACCACGCAAAATATAGTAGGCTTATTGGACTTATAAGGTTTTTGAAATTATCCTCGATAGTTAAACTTTAATCCTATGCCCAGGAATAGATATAAGAAAAAAATGGTACAATCGAAGGAGCAGCGGTCATGAAATACCCCCCCACCAATCTTATTCAGGCTGTCGGTCTTGCGGATGCATGGGCGCAGGCAGTGAATTTTGTGATGAAAAACGGCATGCAGATAAAAACGGAATACGGTCCCATGTCAAGGGACATATGCTCTGTAATTGAAGTCCGCGAGCCGTTCGCAGAGCCCATGCTGCACCCACAGTTCCCGACAAAGGAACTGCACGTGAAGGAATACCTGAAGCAGTGGGAGAGGGATTATGACTGGAAAAAGCAGGGATTTGAGTATAATTACATGGACAGACTTATCAATTATCCCTCGCGCGGGAAGGACGTCGACCAGCTAAAAGCCATACGCGACCTCCTGCCGCAGGGCGTGTCGCGCCGTCGCCAGGCGATAACATGGATACCTGAACGTGACCTTTTCGTGAAGGAGGACCAGCCATGTCTCCAGAGGCTATGGGTGAGAGACCTGGGCAACGGGAATGCTGAGATGCACTGCATGTGGCGCTCGCGAGACCTGTTCGCTGCGTGGAACAGCAATATGGTTGGGCTGCTCACAATGATAAAGCAGGAGGTGCTTGCTCCCAACAAACTTACGCTTGTCAAGGTTGTGGATTTCTGCAACTCGCTGCATATATATGAAGCGGACTGGGATTGTGGGGATCGGTTTTGCAGGATTCTATATTTTCTACTATGGTCTGTTGCTCGCGGCTACGGGATGCCTCATGCTAATGACTTATATGTGGTATAAGCTTCTCAATAAGAAATTCAGACAGGTATAGGGCATTATATCGCCCTCATGTAGTCGTAGTATATTGTCCCGATCAGACGATAATACTGCTACTTCTTCTCGTCATACCCTATCTCCTCTTTTGTCAGGTAGCACGCAGGATCGTCAGCCCAGACATTGCTATATATTGCCTCTGCGCGCACGCGGAAGTTCCCGTTGCAGATATCGAACCACTTGCATCTCGCGCACCTGTCAGCATTGGTTTTTATGAGAGCTTTGCGGTTCTTGAGACCTTTCATAAGCTCATTGCTGGTGTCTGTCCATATCTCGCTGAACTTCCTTTCCTTCACGTTGCCAAAGGAATAATGCCTCCAGAACTGGTCTGCATGAACTGAGCCGTCCCATGAAACGCAGGCTATGCCGATGCCTGATGAGTTGCCCTGGTTCATCTGCAGAAGTTCAAAGACGTCTTTTGCGCGCTCAGGGTCTTCCTTCAGGAGGCGGAAGTATACATACGGTCCGTCGCAGTGGTTGTCCACAGTGAGCACTTCCATCGGGAAGCCTCTCTCATGCATCGCTTTTGTCCTGTCCATGATGAGGTCAAGCGTCTTCCTGCTTTCTTCGTGCGTAAGGTCTTCTTTCACAAGTTTAGACCCGCGCCCGGAATATACAAGGTGGTAGAAGCATACGCGTGGTATCTTCTCTTTTTCGAGAAGGTCAAATATTGCAGGGATGTCCTTGACGTTCTTCTTGTTTATCGTGAACCGGAGGCCTACCTTGATGCCTTCCGCAAGGCAGTTGCGCATGCCCTGCAGCGCCAGGTCGAAAGCGCCATTGAAACCGCGGAATTTATCGTTGGTCTCTCTCATACCGTCCAGAGAAACGCCCACGTAGGAAAGGCCGATCTCTTTGAGCACCTTTGCAATCTTTTTATCAATTAGCGTCCCGTTCGTTGATATCACTGCACGCATGCCCTTTGACCTTGCGTATTGAGCCAGTTCCGGCAAATCCGGGCGCATGATGGGTTCGCCGCCTGAAAATAATATTACAGGCGCTCCGAACTGCGCCAGGTCATCAATGAGTTCCTTTCCCTGCTTCGTTGTCAGTTCATTCGTGTACTCAATGTCCTTTGACTGGGAGTAGCAGTGGACGCATTTAAGGTTGCAGCGCCTGCCCATATTCCACACAACGATCGGTTTTTTGTCCTTTGAGAACTGCAACAGATGCGAGGGCAACTTGCCGGATTCTCTCCCGTACCTGAGCGCGTCAGAGGGTTCAACAGTTCCGCAGTAAAGTTTTGAAATACCTATCATTTTTTCTCCTATTCAAATTCTATGAGCAATCCTTTCTGTTCATCGAATTTAATCCTTATCGAACCGGTGTTTTGGGCTATTTCCTTCTCTATGTGCACGGTAACGCCGCCCTGCCTGAACATAACATCACCGGTAAGCGCTTTTTTTACGGGGGTGAGTTCGAACTGCTTGCAGCACCCGCCGCCGCTTGTGAATATCCGCATGGCGGAAGCTTTCTCGCTTTCCAGGGCTTTCTTCATGAACTCGATAGCTCTATCGTCTATAAAAAGATTGTTCATTTTGTCTCAGATATGCTCTTATTACTGCTTCCATAGATAAAATGCTCATGTCATACCGACCTTCTTCTTATGAGCATTGCTGAAATGATGACCGCAATCGTCAGCGCGGCCCCTATGGCGTCTGTGCTGCGCACTTGGACGGCGGGTTTTATCACAACGCGATACGCGGTCTCATATACTTTTTTGAGTAAAAGGAATAGTACACATCCACTAAAGAGGAAATTATCCCAAATTCCCGAAATGACTATAAAGGTATGAATAGATTAGAGGCGTACAATGATAAAAGCAACAGAAATGGTCTGAGTACCATGGATTTAAAGACCATCGCAAAGGAAATCAGGGAATTCGAGGGCGTGACCCGCAAGAAGCCCATCGCTGACCTTATCAACATATTCGAGAGCGTGCGTCCTGAGTACTCGAACTCTGTGGTGGATTTTGGTGACGACGCTGCTGTTATCGATATCGGCGGGGAGGATTACGTCTTATTTGCCGCTGATGGCATCTGGGCAAGGCTCATAGAAGCGAGCATGTGGTGGGCTGGATACAGCTCTGTGCTCGTCAATGTTAATGACATAGCAGCCATGGGCGGCAAACCGGTGGCGATGGTGAACGTACTCTCCTCGATCAATAAAAATGCCTGTCAGGAACTTCTCAGGGGTATGAAAGACGGGGTAGCGAAATTCGGCGTTCCCATGGTTGGAGGTCACCTGCACCCTGATACCCCCTATACTTCGCTTTCGGTGGCTATCATCGGTACAGTGAAAAAAGGCTGCGAGATAAGGAGCAGTACAGCAAGACCCGGGGATTCCATTATTGCAGCATACGATATGGATGGAAGAATGGGACCTAACTCGCCGTACAGCTTTGATTCTACAACTATGAAAGAACCTGAGGACGTGCGTGCAAAATACAGGGTGATGCAGGCGCTCGGGGAAAAACACCTGCTGACCGCGGGAAAGGATATCAGTAATCCCGGTGTTATCGGGACACTGGGGATGCTCGTCGAGACAAGCCGCGTCGGTGCGCGCGTAGACCTTACGAAGATACCCGCCCCTATGGATGTTGATTTTATCCAGTGGTTAAAGGTTCACCCTGCGACAGGTTTTATTGTAACGTCGCTGCCTGAAAACGAGGCAGAAGTGGTACGCCTTTTCGAGGGCGCAGGATACGGGGCTTCTGTAATCGGAAGCATTGAGGAAAGCTCCAAGCTGGATATTTGCCACGGGGATGAGCGCGTGACAGTTTTTGATTTCAAGACCGATGTGGTTACAGGGATCACTCAATAAAAATTACTTATTTTTGAATTGTTGATTCATCGCCCGACTCCAAGATCTGCCTCCTTCGAACCTCCGCGCCGGCACGGTACGCCGCCATTATCGCACCGAGCAGTATCGGAGCTATGAAAAAACCAGCAATGCCTCCGACCATTCCTCCTCCCAGGAAAGCCAGGATGATTAGCATTGGATGAATTTTCGATTTTGACTGGATGATATAGGGTCTGATAAGGAGTTCTGGCGGCAGTATTACTACCACGAAAGCCACCAACAGAAAAACGATCGCGCTCTCGCTTCCCATTTCAAAATACCTGAATATCCCAAGCACTATGACCACCAGAAAGCCAGTTATTAATGGAATGATAGCTGCAAGCAGCATAATGGCTGAGAGAGCAAGGACATTGTCAAAACCAAATGCCCAGAAGACTATCAACGAAAGGATCCCTACAGCGATCGCACTGTAGGTATTTCCTATGAAAATGGCAGAAAGGATGCCGTCTAAATGTTTAATGAACCTGGTTGAGAACCCTTCCACTTCTCCGGGGATTATATCTGTTATCTTATTGATCAGACGCTCGCCGTCCACAAGCAGGTAGAAGCAGATAATCACAGCAAGCAGGGTGTTCAGCATCAGCATTGCAGCCGCTTTGCCCATATCGACTACGATCGAAATGGTCAGATACTGACTCAGTACAGAGAACAGGTAAGAGGCAAAATTCAATACCATATCTTTGATCTTATCGCGAACGAAATCCGGCAGGCTAAGCTTCTCCAGCAGGTTCAATAAAACTCCCAGAACATAGTCCTGGTTTTTAACCGCCCAGATAATATTGTTGAAAATCTCAATGATACCGAACCCGAAAATCAGGAAAACCGGAATAACGATCGCGCATGTGGCAATATACGCCGACGCTTTCGGAGCATACCTGTCGATAAAGTGTTTCATGGGTCTTGCGATGTAGGCAAGCACTATGCCCATTATTATGCCGTCAATAAGAGGGAGCATGACATACATGAACATGGCGGCTATAATTAAGATGAGAACCGTAAGCACGATCTTCCATTTATGCTTTATCAAAACTGAAATCCCATCGGTTAGTTGAGCATCTGGCATTGGTATTAATAACGTTTCCCGGGAATATATATTAATTGTCAGGAAAAACGGCTGTGATATTCATTGGATCAAAGGGGTCTGATGAGGAAAAACAATATTATCGCCGGGATGCCCACCAATCCCCACAACACCGGATTGTATCTCCACACCTTCGCGCCGTCAAGAGGACCGAAGGGTATCATGTTGAACCCGGCAAGGAACACGTTGATAAAAGCCGACCACCAGAGGACTTTCGATACCAGCGAGTCTGTGATGAATAATGAAACAGTCAGGAACATTATTGCAAGCAGCAGGTTCACGACTGCGCCTGATACGGAGATGTATGCGAACTCCTTTCCGGTCTGTATAGGGTCATAGTAGCCGTACGGAGCAATTTTTCCCCTTATCATCACCGCGCCCGGAGCGGCGAATACGAAGCCCCCTCCTGTGATAAAAGACAGACCAAGTGCCAGAAAAAGACCGTTGGGGCTTGCTTCGTAATCAGCGACATACCCGTACCTCTGCGCAGTGAACTTGTGGGCGAGTTCATGAAGGATAAAACCTGTTCCCACTCCGAAAGCCACGATCGCCATCAGTCCAGGACTGAGGTCTGGGTACGTGAACGCAATTGTGAGCACAACCAGTGATACTACGATGTGTACGATCTCACGTGAACTGTTTGATGCCATGCTGCCAGAATTGATCTTGGACCTTAAAAACTATACTATGCCGCATGCAAAGTTTGATATCATTTCGTCTTGCTGCGGGCTTTTTACTCCATACAGGCACTGGCGCGCATCCCTGGAATATAGGAGACCGTTTCAATTCGTGTTGGTGAATAAATTTGATTGTATTTGCGGTCTGAAATAAATCAATATTAACAACGAACTCGTACGAACTGAAACGAACTCATGCCGTCGGAGTTCGTACGTGTTCGTATTATAGTCTTCCGCTAAACATATGTTAAAAAATCCATAGCGTCAAGTTAGTCTTGTGACTTTTTAAAAATATTATTTAATTTTTTATTATATAAGTTTCGCCCCATCCTCAAAATTTCCTCAGAATCAAAAAGAAAAGGTCATATATTTTGTAGTGTATATACACTACTATGACGAAACACAGAACATTCATCTGGAAAATGAATGGAGAACATAGTATTCTGCAAAACTTCAAATAATGCATTTATAAACAGTGCGTGCATGAAATACGATACTCAGTTTTTGAAAAATTTAGCCGCAGATGAACGCAGATAAACGCAGATTTAATGCTGCGCTTTTTGAAAAACTCTCG
>BLYN01000068.1_pt1 | contig 10898 bp, 12 predicted proteins | sample 7848601 | NCBI WGS metagenome assembly BLYN01 (sample SAMD00058756, study PRJDB5105) | groundwater metagenome | biome: groundwater biome; feature: underground water body; material: groundwater | place: Japan:Gifu, Mizunami | collected 2014-06-26 | depth 300 m m
CATGGCAATCTGATTTCATGTTAAAGTCAGAATCCTTTGGGTTCTTTTTTTCCTTTTTTATTAATCATGTGTCGGCATCAAGAAAATAGATGTGAATTAAATAATTACACATCTGCAATTATCTACAGTTTGTTTTTCATATGTTTAGCGGAATACTATAAATCACCCTGAACTGACAAAATGAGATGTCGGGCTGCTTATATATTTTCCAGAGCCTGTTCCACGTCTAAAATTATATCCCCGGCATCCTCAAGTCCCACAGACATACGCACAAGCTCATCGCTGATACCGTATTTTATCCTTTTTTCCCGAGGGACAACAGCATGGGTCATTGTGGCAGGATGCTGCACGAGCGTCGCCGTTTCTCCAAGGCTCACCGTAAGCGTACAGAGCTTCACTGAATCCAGAAATAATGGAACATCCCTTGCTTCTTTAAGACAGAACGCTATCATACCCCCGTTACCTCTCATCTGCTTTCTGGCTATATCCTTCTGTGGAAAGTCCGGAAGCCCGGGATAAATTACCCGGCATATCTTTTCATGCCCCTCAAGGTATCTGGCGACAGCCATAGCATTTGAATTATGTCTGTCCATCCTGACCGCAAGGGTCTTAATCCCCCGGATGATCAGCCAGGCGTTAAAAGGGCTTAAAGCCCCACCAAAGTTTTTTGCAGTATGCCTTGCTGAGCTTATGAACTCTGATGAGCCCACAATAACCCCGCCTATCGTATCCCCGTGACCGTTCAGGTATTTTGTGGCGCTGTGCACCACCACGTCCGCGCCGGGTGTGAGCGGCTGCTGGAAATAAGGGGTCATGAAGGTATTATCCACCATAACCTGCGCCCCGTTCTCATGCGCGATATCCGACACCGCTTTGATATCGGTAAGCTTCATCGTGGGGTTGGCAGGTGTCTCAAAAAATACAAGCTTTGTATCCGGCACAAAGGCATTCTGAACGCTATTCAGGTCAGAAGTATCCACAAAACTAACCTTTACCCCGAATTTTGCGAGGTCGACGAAAAGGTCGTATGTGCTTCCATATATTACTTCATCTGCAATGACATGGTCGCCTGCCTTCACTGATGTAAGGACGGCAGCGCTGATAGCCGCCATTCCGGATGCCTGCGCCAGTGCAGCCTCGCCCCCCTCAAGGTCAGCTATCTTTTCCTCAAACACCTCTGTTGTGGGATTCATGCCGCGGGAATAGACGTAACCTTTTTCCTTCCCGCTCATCAGCCTTGCGCCGTGGGCTGCGTCCTTGAACACAAAAGGTGCTGTCTGGTATATGGGGGTTATCATCGCACCGGTCTCTGTCTTTTTCTCGCCAGCATGAATAGCCCGTGTGGAAAATCCGGCTTTCTTTAGGTTCATGAATACCAGTTCACTCCATCTCCATCATAACCCCTTCATATTATTCTGAACCGCCCCTCCGGTGCAAAGGCGAGCCGCACCCGCCGCAGTACTTGCTGGATGTTGGGTTTCCCCATCCGCACGAACATGTTGTCCGTTTTTCAGTCAGGACGAATAGTTCTGAAAAGAGGTCCGCATTTTTATGTAGTACTTCCCATAGAAAATATAACGGCACCATGAGCAGAAGGAAAAAAACGATATGGTAAAGCCCATAAGGTAAGAATTCCGAATAAGGTCGAAATGTAACGTACAGCGTTATTATAACGAGCGCAAGAACAAGCCCGGTCACTATGGACAGTGAGTCCTCATTTGTTATCACCCTGCTGAATTCAACTCTGAACTTCAACAGTATTATTATCACGGCAATAGATAACGCGATATCCACAAAAGAATAGAATTCTACAGTGTTCCTAAGCGTCAGAACGGCTGCTAACTTGATCAGGATGACAAGAATAAGAGCTGTTATCGCCCTTGCTATTGGTCTGAATAGTTCCTTGTTCATGCCCCATACTTAAATTTCATATATTATTAAGGTAAGCATCTTTCACCCCTGAGCATCATACAAATACCTTCATATATCTTTTGACGTATAACAGCAATCATGGACATACCCGGACTTCACAAAGAAAACACGCAGGGTCCCTATAGATATGCAATACTTACCGTTAGCACATCAAGATACGGGAAATACGGGTCAACTGACCGACCCGAACGTGCTGAGGATGCCTCGGGAAAACTCATCTGGGGCATGATACAGGTACAGGGAGGCCAGGTGACGCATTACGAACTTGTCCCGGATGATATAGAGATGATAAGAGGCGCTTTAAAGAAATGCCTGTATTCCGATGCAGATGTTATTATTTCAACGGGCGGAACAGGGCTTTCTCCATCTGATGTCACTATCGAATCTGTGACACCATTTCTTGAAAAAGAGATGCCGGGTTTTGGCGAACTGTTCCGCCAAAAGAGCATCGAGCAAATAGGGAACGCAGTACTGCTGACCAGGGCGATCGCTGGAGTTGCGCGTCAGAAGGCGATATTTTGCCTGCCCGGATCGCCGAACGCGGTCAAACTCGCGCTTGAGCTTGTGCTGCCTGAGATGGGGCACATAATAAAACATATTAAGGGGCAATAGGTCCATTCTGACTTTCCGGATCGCCTGATTAGTTTCACACCGCTTGCATCAGGCATATATCCCTGAATGCTGTCGATGATTCATGGAGTGATAAAACTATGGACTTAACTATTGAAAGAATGGACACAGAAAAAGATTGCATATATGAGAAGAATGTCGAGGAATGCTTCATCCTGAGGGAATCAGACAGCCCTGATTACAGGTCTGCTGTGGTTCTTTTGCGGAACATGGTGGAAAAAAAAGATACAACATCGCTTGAGAGGGAAGCATTGTCTGCCGCTGTCAGGCTTCTCAAACAAAACATGGAGGATAAAAATATTTAGATCAAATCTGATTGTAATGCGGCAGTTCCTTATGGACTCTATCAATGAAACAACGCTCGAATATTTGTTCTTCAGATAAGTTCCTTGAGATATATTTCAACCTGTGAAGCACAGGCAAGAAAGCCATCGTGGAATCCACGAAATCGCGGGACAGGGCAGCGCAGTATTTCGGTGAGACGCGGTATGCCTCAATGACGAAATCCTCATCCACGATACCGGTGAGCCCCGAGACTATCCTCGCAGCTCCCGCGGGGTTTTTCCTTATGAAATTACTGGCTTTTTCATGCAGTTCTAAGAAGCCTGTAATCACATCCGGAAGATCCAGCAATTCCTTTCTTACGACTATCCCGTAGCTCGGGTTGTTACGCCACAGGGCGCCTGGAGGAATAATGATATTCGCACCACATGCGCGCGCCGCTGCAACAGCAAGAGAGGGCGTCCCGACAGCGGCTTCGATATCCCCATCAACCAGCGCTTCAAGCACAAAGTCAGTCCATGGGAAGTTCCTGACCTTTATGTCAAACCCCGCTTCCTCAATGGCATTATTGATTATGACGTCATGGATGGAGCCTTTTGGCGGTGAGCCGATAACCTTTCCTTCAAATTGAGCAAGCACCGCAATAATATTTTTGAGTTCATCAAGTGTTCCGTATTCTTTCCGGGCTATCATCACCGTTCCCTCAACATGACCACCAGCCACGCATATGATGGGGACGTCCCGGTCTATGCCGATGATGGCGGGGGGAAGACCTATGTACCCGGTATCGATTTCCTTATTCTCAAATGCTTTAACAATATCTGGACCTGAGGCAAAGAGCTTCCAGTCTGCATGGATGCCTGCTTTTTCAAGCCAGTCAGTACCCATGAGGATGAATGAGGTATGATATACTGTGGAGAGGTGGGCGATGGTGATATTGGTAGACATTATCAGTTAGACCATTTTTCTTGATATTTCTGATTAATCTTGCTAATATCAACCAGAGCATTAATATACCCTATCTTTTTTGCAGACTGCTCACGGCATTCAGGAAGCTTGCACGGGGAAGGAATAAGATGGTCTTTATACCCGCTGATACCGTAGTGCTTCTCGGTGGTCTTGCGATGCCGACATGGAAGTTACAACATACAGGTTCAAATGAATAACCAGAAAAGGTGTGAAAGTGATGGAAGGGACGCATCATTAGATTGAACTTTCCAGACAGAACTTTTATTTGTGGTAAAAACCCTGATAGTCTGAAAGTCAGAAAGCTTTATTAATGTTCGTAAATATACGAACAAATGGAGAAAAATATGACCATAACAAAAGACAACACGATCGAAGAAGTAGTAAACAAGTATCCAGAGACCATGATGATATTTATGAAACACGGGCTCCACTGCGTGGGATGCCATGTGGCAGCATTTGAGAGCATAGAGCAGGGCGCTTTGACGCATGGTATCAATGTGGATGCGCTGGTGAATGATCTGAATAAGGTTGCATTAAAAAAAAGTTCCTGATTATTTTTTGAGCTTTCCTTTTTCCAGGCGGGCACCCTGAGCGCTCGTAAATAAAATGGATATTTAAATCTGATGGATTTACTACAGTAGTGTCAAAAACCTGCAAAACGAAAGCTTTATTCCTTTTCAAGTTATTATGACAATCGAGGTGAATTGTGTGACCGAACATATCCCGTCATCTAAAATCGATTATTCACGTGCCATTCAAAACGCATGCTTAAATTGCGGTGATAAACACGAGCTAAATTGCCCCGTGGGGTTGGCAAAAGCGCAGATAAAAAGCACCAACGACCTTTTAATTGAATTCTACAGACCAAAGTAAACCAAAACCTATTATATTCCCGGCGGCATAAGAGCCTTCCGTGACGAATATAGCAGTGCTTGTTTCAGGAAGAGGCTCAAACCTTCAGGCGATAATCGACAGCATAGAAGATGGATACCTGAAGGCACGAATTTCCGTGGTAGTAAGCGATGTCAAGAATGCATATGCGCTTGAGCGGGCAAAAAAGCACGGTATAGAGGCAGTTTTTGTCGATCCGGATGCGTTTTCATCCAGGGAATTTTACGAAGAAGAGGTTCTGAAAGCCCTGAGAAAACATAACACTGAACTCATACTGCTTGCCGGCTACATGAGGATACTCGGGAAAAACCTGCTCTCTGCCTATAAAAACCGTATACTCAACATACATCCTGCGCTGCTTCCGGCTTTTCCCGGGCTCCATGCGCAGAAACAGGCATTCGAGCACGGCGTGAAAGTGGCAGGATGCACAGTTCATTTCGTGAACGAGACACTTGACGGCGGCGCGATAATCCTGCAGCGCTGCGTGGAAGTGAGAGAGGACGATACGGATGAGACGCTTGCGGACAGGATACTTGAACAGGAGCACAAGATTTATCCCGAAGCTGTGAAATTGTTTGTCGAAAATCGCCTCAGTATAGAAGGACGGAAAGTGAAAATATTACACTCATGAAAAAAAGGAATCATTATGCCATTAAAGACGATTGACCCTGAAATTTACGAAATAATGCGACATGAAGTCGAAAGACAGAGGAACAAACTTAACCTGATAGCTTCGGAGAACTATGCAAGCCGCGCCGTGCTTCAGGCGCAGGGCTCTGTAATGACGAATAAATATGCCGAAGGCTATCCCGGCAAAAGGTATTACGGAGGATGCGAGTTCGTGGACATGGCAGAGAACCTGGCGATAGAGCGTGCAAAGAAGCTCTTCGGAGCAGAGCATGTCAATGTCCAGCCCCATTCAGGCTCGCAGGCGAACATGGCTGTATATTTCGCCATGCGGAAGTATGGGGACACGATCATGAGCATGGACCTGTCGCATGGAGGGCATCTCTCACACGGCAGTCCCGTGAATTTCTCAGGCAAGCTGTTCAACATAGTGCCTTACGGAGTCTCAAAAGAGACTAAAACGATCGATTATGACTCTCTTATGGAGCTTGCTAAGAAGCATAAGCCAGAACTTATCGTCTCAGGAGCAAGCGCATACCCGCGAGAACTTGATTTCAAGCGTTTCAGGGAGATAGCTGACTCTGTGGGGGCGCTGCTGGTCGCCGATATCGCGCATATAGCAGGACTTGTGGTAGCGAAGATCCACAGTGACCCGGTACCTTATGCTGATTTTGTCACCACGACCACGCACAAGACACTCCGTGGCCCGCGCGGTGGGATGATTTTGTGCAGGGAAGAATATGCCAGGGATGTCGATAAGTCGGTTTTCCCGGGGATACAGGGCGGTCCTCTCATGCACGTTGTCGCAGCAAAAGCCGTTGCGTTCAAGGAAGCCATGAGCAAGGACTTTAGCGATTACCAGAAGCAGATAGTGAAAAACGCAAAGAAGATAGCAAATGAACTGACAATACGGGGTAACGAACTGGTCTCCGGCGGCACGGATAACCACCTGATGCTCGTTGATCTCACACCTCAAAATATCACAGGTAAGGACGCCGAGGCAAAGCTTGGCGAGGCGGGCATCATCCTGAACAAGAACACTATACCTTTTGAGACGCGAAGCCCGTTCATCACAAGCGGCATCCGCATTGGTACGCCAGCGGCGACCACGCGTGGAATGAAAGAAAAAGAGATGGTAATTATAGCAGATGCTATTGACATGACCATCAAGAACATGAACGATGCAGACAGGATAAAAGAAGTAAAGAGAGATATTCTTGAATTGTGCAACCAGTTCCCGATACCGTACGAGTGAGGTCGTTTGATGGAACCGCTTCCAGAGGTCACGGATCCGCGAGTAATAGATGGAAGGAAAATAGCGCAGGGAATTGAAGCCGGCGTCAAGAAAGATGTTGAGACATTCATCGGTGAGACCGGTATTAAACCAGCCCTTGCCACGATACTTGTTGGCGAGCATCCTCCTTCAAAATTGTATGTAAAGCTCAAGCACTGGGCTTGCAAGCGCGTCGGGATCGCATCAGAAGACCACAAGTTCCCTGCAGAAACAAAGCAGGAAGAGATAATTAAGCTGATCGAGACGCTTAACTGGCGGTCTGATATACACGGGATACTTGTGCAGCTTCCGCTGCCAAAACATATCGATGAACGGGAAGTGATGATGTATATATCACCGGAAAAGGACGTGGATGGCTTCAACCCGCAAAACATGGGAAAGATGCTCATCGGTCGCGAGGGATTCGTGCCATGCACCCCGAAAGGCATTATCCGGGCGCTTGAGGAGTTCAATATCGACCCGCAGGGAAAGGAAGTGGTCGTGGTCGGGCACAGTAATGTTGTCGGAAAACCCGCGGCAATGATGCTCCTGAACCGCAATGCGACATTAAAGATATGCCACATTTTCACAAAAGACCTCATGAGCCAGACAAGAGAAGCGGATATCCTTATCGTCGCTACAGGTGTGCGCGGGCTGATAAAAGCTGATTTTGTGAAGCAGGGCGCCATCGTGTTCGATGTTGGCATTACGTGGCAGGACGAGAAGGTGTACGGGGATGTGGATTTTGATGACGTGCTGCCAAAGGTAAAGCTGATATCCCCTGTTCCGGGAGGCGTGGGACCGATGACGATAGCGATATTGATGGAGCATACGCTTATTGCTGCGAGGATGCAGGTTCGAGGATGATGAACTGGATTTATTCCGAATAATGTCAGCAAAAGACTATCTCGATCCTGAAGTGGAGACCGAAAAGTTTAAGTAATAATGAACTCAGGTTTAGATATTATTATGTTCTCTAAATATGGTGGGAAGTAGTATGAGCTGTAATCAAATTCTTGATAATTTAGAATATTTTATAGAGATGATTGACAAAGATCAACAGTTATTCCTGAAAAATAGAGATCTACTTGAAAGCGAAAGTAAAAATATAGATGCCTTGCGTCCGATTTACATGAACTTCAATAAACTCTATAACGAATTCCGAGATAATACTGCTAACATTATAGTAGCCCATTCTGAATTAAAGGATAACGAAAGAAAGCACAAGTTTGGAGATATAGATGATGATGATTTTTTCAAGAATAAAAAACAGCTTAAAGCAAAAATAGTGAACTCTTGCACGACTATGACCGAGGATATTTTTCCAAAGTTGAGAGAATTTATACGCCAGATTTCTCTTTCTGCTCCAGAAGACAAAAAGAAAACCTTCGAGATGGAGAGAGACAGTATGATCCAGCAGATCGAAAAAGAGATAGAGGGGAAAGGTATTCTAGAAAAGATTGAGCCTTACTTGAAATTATTACCTAAAGTAATAAAAAAAGCTGCTCTACTCTTAATTTAACTTCAAAGTATGACGATTAATATTAAAGAATTCATTGAAAAACCGGAAGAGGGGGTAGAGTATTTTACAAAAACAAAATCTGACTATGACGAGTGGATAGATGATCCTTCGCGTAAAGAAAGATTGGGAGATGGCATATATAAGGAATTCAAAAAATACCTTGAACAATTTACTGAAAACTATGAACTAGCAATTGTGGCTAACAGCAATCTAAAAGATTTGAATAAAAATCATAAATTTGGTGAGACAAGCGGGGACTATGAACAAACAAAAACTCAATGTAAACATAGATTAGCTAATTCTGGTCAACAATTAATAGAATTGAATAAAAAAATAAAAGAAATTCGTAATCAGATAATCACAATAGAAGAAAAAGAAAAGAAGATTATGCCAGAAGAATCGAAACAAAAATCGTGCGAAGACGAATTAAAAGTAACTAAAATAATTTTAAAGCGAAGAAAAGACCAATGCCAGGCTTTAGAAGATAAGATAGATAAAATATTTGCTATAGTTGAAGTGAAAAACGAGAAGATCATAGAAGAATTACGATCAAAGGGGTTATCATAAGATGAATTACCTCGTAAAAGATATACCGGTTGAAAAGTTAGTATTGTTTGATTTTAATAATTCAGTCAAAGAAGCTTTGGAGGCGGTGACCGGCGATATAAAAAAAATAGCAGTTAAAGATAATACAGGAAATTACTGGATTATTTCTTTTTGGAGATTAAGATTATTGAACGACCCGAATATCACACTTGAGCAAGCATTCAATACTAATACAGAGATCTTTGAAACAGTCAGGACTGTATCAAGCGAAGAAGAAATAATCGATATTATTAAAGATTTATATTCCCTGTCTGGATTAATAGTTGTTGAAGACGAAAATATCAAGGGCTTTTTTTCCTTAGCTAATTTTTCAGAATCACAGTTAGAATTGCTTTCGAAACATCGTTTTACAATAGAAGAAATTGAAAGACGAGCGAAAATAAAAGGAAGATTAACTGGCATCGATTTACATGAATATGACTTGGAAGGAATAGATTTAAGAAATGCTGATCTCACAAATGCCAACTTAAATAAGGCTATTTTGAGAAAAGCTAATCTACGAAATGCTGATATAACAGGAGCTATTTTTAATGATGCAGATTTGACAGAAGCTAATCTTGTGCGAGCAAAATTAAATAGGACAAAATTAAAAAATGCAAAATTGAATAGAGCTGATTTAAGAATGGCTCAATTATGGCATGCAAATCTGGAAAACGCAGAACTTATAGAAGCGAGATTGAATGACACTGAACTTTATAGTGCGAATTTGAGATATGCAAATTTAACCGGTGCGGATCTTTTTAATGCTGGATTAATGAATGCAGTTTTAGAAGGGGCTGACTTAACTAATGCAGATATAAGAAATGCTAATCTCAAATATGCAACTTTTGATAAAAAGACTGATTTAAAAGATATTGAAATTAATTCTATAACAATAGATAATTTAACAGAAAATGCTTTAACAGCAAATTGGGATGCTGAGACAAAACAAATCATTAAGGAAAAATATCTTCCTAATTCTTTCTTCTTAAGATCTACTTCCTTTTTTTTGAAAGATAGGCAACCGAAGTATTGGGAAGAACACCCTGAACTTAAAGGTATAAAACTTTACAATATTCATGTTATACTTGACTCATCCATCGAAGGTGCCCTTGAAAAAGTGAATTGTGTCGAATACATATTGAATCCAACCTACAAAGAAAGACAGATTCAGAAAAAGAAAGATTATGAAGATAAGTTTCGACTGGAAGAACTCGCTTATGGCGAATATATTCTTGAAGCAAAAGTGTTTTTGAAGGGAAAAGAAGAAAAGCCTATTGTGCTTCAACATCATATCAAACTCGAAGAATCTGGGCCCCGTATTTAGGACGTGGTACCAAGAACCCCACCGCCTTTTAAGGCGGGGATGAATTGGTACCATCGCTTTTTCAATAGGAATACGCAATTAGAATACGAGAGGCTATCAGACATCCTCTCGCAAAAGAACTTTCGGGTAGCGTGAAGCTTCTCGAATCCTGGAGGTATTCAATGGAATTTAATACCGTAGTTTATAAGAAACACTGTTATTTTTTGATCTAAATTCACATTTCTAAGTTCAATTGATGTTAGAAGAGATTTTTGTCACTTTTTCCTGCTAATCCAATCGTCATTAACATACAGCGTGCACGGGCATGAGGGATATCCGTACCTGTGCTCGTTATCCCACAACCCCTGGAGGATGTCGTCCAGATCCTTCTGAAACGGTTCTCATAACTCATTGACCTCATGAATTATGTCTGTGCTTTTCATACCAGTACCACAGGGATTTCCACACCATAATTCAGGTTACATCCTTATTTAAACCTCACCTCGATTCTTCGATTACCCAACCATGAAATAGGAACATTCATTCCAGTTTCATCAAACTTATTCATCAATTTCAGAACTGCCTCTTTCTGACTATTCTTATAATTTCCAAAAAATGTGATAATAATCTTATCTCCTTTGGCCATTATAAATGCTGGAAATTGAATAAGTTCTGCAAAAACGGATTCAACAGTCATCTTTTCAAAATCTCCCCCAATATCTTTTCTCATGCAAGCAATCAAGTTGAAAGCAAAAATTTTCATAGCCAGCATGGCAGCAATTTTATTCAATTCAATACTCGGCAAGGCATTAATACCCAGAAAATTACAATCCTTTATGAAATTTTCGATTCGCCATCTCCAGCTTTTTTCCTTAAGAATT